>Ga0194120_10000012_pt1 | contig 272594 bp, 285 predicted proteins | sample TA2MahCa65mmetaG_FD_148642 | JGI IMG/M metagenome (GOLD analysis project Ga0194120, IMG submission 148642) | Freshwater microbial communities from Lake Tanganyika, Tanzania - TA2015019 Mahale Deep Cast 65m | ecosystem: Environmental > Aquatic > Freshwater > Lake | place: Tanzania: Lake... | reverse complement strand
TGCCGTAGCTTGGCGATGATCTCTTCCGGCTTGTGTCGCTTCCTTCCCATTCCCTGGTCCTCCTCAGGCCAAAAGCCATACTCCGAGTCGGACCACTTCAGTGGGGGAGGATCACTGACAATACCCCGAGTATCTGTCGGAAACGAATCATATGACATTGAGCCTGCCATAACTGCGACTCAGACTAATGGAATTTTTAGTTCGACAGTCGGGGTCATCGGTGGCCGAATCTGCTTTTCAGTTCAAACTGTTGCGGGAAAGTCACATGACACTACCAGGTTGCCAAGGGCATCAGTGGGGCCTCGTTGCACGCTCATTGGGCAAATAGAGCTACCTCTTGGTTCAAGTATAAGGCGCGAACAGTTCTCGCAGATTCGGTATTTCTAAGACCAGAGTGGGCTCACCTTCTAGTATGATCTGGATACAGAACGGCTAGCCCCTCCCTGCTGCCGGGGGTGACCCCGCGCTCAGTGATGAAACCCGTGACAAGCCGCGCAGGGGTAACATCGAAACCGTAATTAGCGGCAGGACTACCCTTTGGAGTTATTGCGACTGTAGCGATCGAGCCATCGGATAGCTGGCCCGCAATGTGTGTGACCTCTTGGGGATCACGCTGCTCGATAGGGATGGCACTGCCTTCGTCGAGATTCCAGTCGATTGTCGAATGGGGCAGCGCCACGAAGAATTGCACACCATTGTCGCGGGCAGCGAGCGCCTTCAAATAAGTACCGATCTTGTTGGCAACATCGCCATTGGCTGTGACGCGGTCGGTGCCGACGATGCAGAGATCGACAAGCCTTTTCTGCATCAGATGACCACCGGTATTGTCGGCAACGATGGTATGGGGTACGCCGTGCGCGCCAAGTTCAAAGGCGGTAAGCGAGGCGCCCTGATTGCGGGGTCGCGTCTCGTCCACCCATACATGTACTTTGATACCCTCGTCATGAGCACGGTAGATGGGCGCGAGTGCAGTGCCCCAATCGACGGTAGCAAGCCAGCCGGCGTTGCAATGGGTGAGGATGTTGACCGGCTCGCCGTCTTTCTTCTCGGCATGCGCTTGAATCAGGCCTAGGCCGTGCTCGCCGATTTTGCGGTTGGTCTCCACATCTTCATCGCAGATCGCGGCGGCGCGGGCATAGGCCGCGGCAATACGTTTGTCCCGAGGCTGATTACGTACCGCCTTCTGCATTTCATCGAGTGCCCAACGGAGATTGATCGCCGTGGGGCGTGTGGCGGCTAGCGTCTCGCAGGCACGGTCGAGCGCGTCGTCAGATGCATTGTCACGCAGCGCCAGCGCCACGCCATAGGCGGCCGTGGCACCGATCAGCGGCGCACCGCGCACCTGCATGGTCGAAATGGCCTTCGCAGCATCCTCAAGCGAACGGAGCGTCACTGTCGTGAAGACGAAAGGCAGCCTGGTCTGATCGATGATTTCGACCGACCAGCCATCCTCGTTGAGCCAGATGGTGCGATAAGGCTTGCCGTCGATCTTCATGCCGCAAGCGTGTGCCTCAATCCCCCGTAAAGGTCATCAGCGAATGGCATTCGACGCCCAGCTTGGTCAGGCGCGAACAACCGCCGAGATCGGGGAGTTCGATGACAAAAGTGGCGCCAATCACCTCGGCGTTCAACCGGCGCAGCAGCTTGACAGCGGCTTCCGCCGTGCCGCCGGTGGCGATCAGATCGTCAACCAGCAAGACCGGCTCACCGGAGGCGATCGCATCCTCATGCACCTCGATGACGTCGATGCCGTATTCGAGTTCGTAATCCTGGCCGATAGCCTTGGCGGGCAGTTTGCCCTTTTTGCGGATCGGCACGAAACCGCAGCGCAACCGATCTGCTACGGCACCACCCAGGATGAATCCGCGTGCCTCGATGCCCGCGACCGCCTCTACCCGTCGATTGGTGAAGGGCGCAACCAGCCCTTCGACACAGGCGCGGAAGCCATTGGCATGGCCGAGCAGCGTGGTGACGTCGCGGAACTGAACGCCGGGCTTGGGATAGTCGGGAATGGTCCGCACGAGGCCTTTAAGATCCAGGTCAGCTAACAGGCTCATAGAGACCTCCGCAAAGATGCCGCAGGCGCCGGTCGAACCTATAGACGAACCGGACGGCTGGCTAGACGCCTCGCCCTAGACCTTCAGCACGCGTCCGGCAACGGCATCGAGCTTCTTGAGCAGCGAGGGATCGCGCGAAGCGGGTGCGGTGATGATGGCGGTATCCAGTGCGCGATCAGAGCCGATGGGGCAGGGCTCATGCTGGCGGGGGAAATCGCGCGCGAGTCGCGCAACGAGACGCTGCGCTTTCTCGGCGTTGGCAGTCAGCACCTTGATGATGTCTTGCACAGTGACCGCGTCATGGTCTGGATGCCAGCAGTCAAAATCGGTGACCATGGCAACTGTCGCGTAGCAGATCTCCGCCTCGCGAGCGAGCTTGGCCTCGGGCATGTTGGTCATGCCGATGACCGAATAACCTATGTTCTTGTACGTCATGCTCTCGGCGAGCGTGGAAAATTGCGGCCCCTCGATGCACACATAGGTTCCGTCCCGCACCACGTCGATATTTTCAACCCTTGCAGCCTCGGCGAGATGAATGCGCAAACGCGGCGAGACCGGGTGGGCCATCGACACGTGCGCCACGCAGCCCTTGCCGAAAAAGGAGCTTTCGCGCGCGAAAGTGCGATCCACGAATTGGTCGATCAGGATAAAGGTGCCGGGGGGCAATTCTTCCTTGAACGAACCGCAGGCAGCGAGTGAAACGAGATCGGTTACCCCTGCCCGCTTCAATGAATCAATGTTGGCGCGATAGTTGATGTCGGTAGGCGAGAGCCTGTGTCCTTTGTCGTGTCGCGACAGGAACACAACAGGGAGCCCGTCGATCTCGCCGATCCTGAGCGGTGCCGATGATTCGCCCCATGGGCTCGCAATGCGTTTCTCACGTACGTTCGTCAGGCCTGGCAGGTCGTATATCCCCGACCCCCCGATCACGCCCAGCACTGCCTTCGTCATTCCGCCTCCATCGCCCGGTCGCCGACATGTAGATACATCACCGCCCACACCCAATGGCCGCGCCGGTCTTCGCTGCGGCTTTCGCTTTCGGCAAGCGATTTGACCAGCCAGATCGGGCCCTGCTGGCCGAGTCCAAGCGGCTTGCCGTCGGCGGTGAGCGCCAGGATCCAATCGGCATTGTCGATGTCGTCGGGATCGAGCCAGCCTTCAAAGCCGTTGACGGCCATGAGGCTTACTTTGGCACGGGCCGCACCCACGGCGGCGAGCACCTCATTCAGCAACGGGCCGGTGAAAGTCGCGGTCCGCCCGAGCTCCGGGGTCTTTACGGTCACTGTTCCCTGCTTGAGGCGAAGCAACATGGGACGGTCGAAGGCGAAGGCGCGATCAAAGGTAATCTTGAAGCGAGAGAATAGGCTATCGGTATCCGGGTCGAACGGCCCGCGATTGGTGACGGCGATATCTCCGCCGACGGTGAGCAGGACCATCTCTTTCGGCGTTTCCATCTTGTCAGCGCCATGGGCCACGCATGCGCCGAGAACCAAAAGGAAGACCACGAAGATCGGTTTCATAGGACACAACTTGCCACACGCCGCCATTCCAGCGAAAGCCGGAATCTAACGACGAACAATCGGCTTGCTCAGGAAGATTGAGTGTCGCGATGCTTGTGTAGAGGCGCCCAGACAGTCCGCTTGGCGAGATACATGATTACGGCAAACACCAGGAGAAAGATCATCACCCGCATGCCGACCTTATGGCGCTCCTCGAGCTTGGGCTCTGCCGCCCACATCAAGAAGGCGGAGACATCACGAGCATAATTGTCGAGGGTCTTTTCGGTACCGTCAGTATAGGCGACTGCCCCGTCCTGTAGGAGCGGCGGCATGGCAATCTGATGGCCGGGGAAGGCTTCGTTGTAATACATGCCCGGCGCGAGGTTCATGTCAGGCGGCGCATCGCGATAGCCGGTCAGCAACGCATAGATATAATCTGGACCGCCTGCCCTCGCTTTGGCCATCACCGACAGGTCCGGCGGCAGCGCTCCCTTATTGGCCGACCTCGCCGCCTGCTCGTTGGCATAGGGCGAGCGAAAGCGGTCCGATGGGCGGCCTGGCCGCTGGAACATCTGGCCTTTGTCGTCAGGCCCATCAGTTATTTGGGACTTTGCTGCGAGAGCCTCGACGGCCTTTGCAGAAAACTCCGGCCCACCTGGCTCACCGAGATTGCGGTAGGACAGAAGCCGCATGGAGTGGCACTGCCCGCAGACATCGCGGTAAACCTGATAGCCGCGCTGGAGCTGGGCGTTGTCGAAGGTTCCGAAAGGAGGCGCGAAGCTCCAGCTTTGGCGCGCAATCTCCGGTGCATGGCCATCCTGCCCGACAGCGTGATCCGGTGCGGCAAACCCCAGCAGGAAAGTGCCGAGCAGATTGAGAAATACGTGGCGCGTCATGCCACGGCCTCGCGCTTGCGCGACCTCGGCTGCTCCGCGTGACCGAGCACGGCTTCGGTGATGCTTCCGGGCAGTCGGCGCGGTCGTTCGAACTTGCCGACCACCGGCATGACCACCAGAAAGAACGCGAAATAGTAGATGGTGAAGACACGTCCGAAGAAGAGATACCAACCCTCAGGCGCTTGCGAGCCGAGATAGCCGAGCGCGATGCAAGTCACCACGAACGCCCAGAAAAACCACCTATAAACAGGGCGGTAGCTCGTGGACCGCACCTTGGACGTGTCGAGCCAGGGCACAAAAAACAGCACAACAATGGAGGAAACGAGCGCGATAACCCCCAATAACTTATCGGGAACGGCGCGAAGAATGGCGTAGAACGGCAGGAAGTACCATTCCGGCACGATATGCGGCGGCGTCTGCAACGGATTGGCCGGGATGTAGTTGTCGGCGTGCCCGAGGAGGTTCGGCGCGAAGAACAAGAACACTCCAAACAGGAGCAGGAACATCAGGAGCGCGAAGCCATCCTTGATCGAGTAATAGGGATGAAACGGCACCGTCTCCTTCGGCGACTTCACCTCGATACCGGCCGGATTGTTGTTGCCCGGAACATGCAGCGCCCAGATATGCAAAACCACGACGCCGGCGATGATGAACGGGAACAGATAGTGCAGGCTGTAGAGCCGGTTGAGCGTGGGACCGCCGACCGCAAACCCGCCCCAGATCCATTGCACGAGGGTGGTGCCGAGCCCCGGGACAATCGCGTCGAGCGATGAGAACAGATTGGTGATGACGGTCACCGCCCAGAAGCTCATCTGCCCCCAGGGCAGCGAATAGCCCATGAAAGCGGTGGCGATCATCAGCAGCAAAATCAGCACGCCGAGAATCCACAGCACCTCGCGCGGTGCTTTGTAGGAACCGTAATACAGGCCGCGGAAGGTGTGGATGTAGGCCGCGAGAAAGAACATCGAGGCGCCGACCGCGTGCGAATAGCGCAACAGCCAGCCCCAATTCACGTCGCGCATGATGTGCTCGATGCTGTCGAAAGCACGATCTTCCGCCGGGATGTAATGCATGGCGAGCACCACGCCGGTGACGATCTGCGCCACCAGTATGAATGTCAGGATGCCGCCAAAGGTCCACCAATAGTTCAGGTTGCGCGGCGTCGGAAAAGTCATGAACTGGTCGTGCATAAGACGCGCGACCGGCAGCCGCTCATCGAGCCATTTCTCGGCTCCGCTTCTCGGCTGATAGGTAGAGGGATGTGCCATCGCCAGCCCTACCCGATCCTGATCTTGGTGTCGGAGGTGAAGGCGTAGGGCGGAATGTACATGTTCTCGGGCGCGGGGCCGATGCGGACGCGGCCCGCGGTGTCGTATTGCGAGCCGTGGCAGGGACAGAACCAGCCGCCATACTCTCCCTTATATTGACCGGGCGCCTGGCCCTGCGGGATGCAGCCGAGATGCGTGCAAATGCCGATCATGATGAGCCAGGGCTCTCGTTCCGGCGCGGCGCGGTTCTCGTCAGTAGCCGGTGCGTCGTCGGGGAGGTTGACGTTACGCGCCAGCGGATCGATCAAATCGTCGAGGGGCGTGGCATTCGCCTGTTCGATCTCTTCCGGTGTGCGGTGCCGAATGAAGATCGGCTTGCCGCGCCACACTACGGTGACTGCCTGTCCGACCTCGATCGGCGCGAGATCCACATCGGTGGTGGCGAGCGAAAGCGCCGAGGCGTCGGGGTTCATCTGGTCGAGGAGCGGCCAGAGCGCCGCCGCCGTGCCTATGGCCGTGAAGCCTCCCGCGGCGATCAGGATCACGTCGCGCCGCGACATCTCATCATCGTCAAGAACGGGGTCTAGAGGTGTTTCGTGGCTGGCCACGGGCCCAGGGCTCCTGGTCAAGGCTTTGGAAATAAACGTTTTCTGTGAAATCTGAAGGACACATTTAAAGCCTGAGCAAAGCTCGAGGCTTCAGTCCGGATTTCGCCCAGAATCTGTCGAGATGCCGCTAAACGGCAAACTTTTCTGCCGCTTTTTTGCATCAGGCCCCATAGTTTTGTCCAGGGTCGGCGTTTTGTCCAGGGTCGGCGGCTTGGGCATATTGGCGCATGAAGAGCCGATCAAACTCTAGGTGGAAACGCGTGGCATTGAACTAAGCGCATGCAAGAGGAACGCAACAGGTTGCAGAAAGTGCCCAAAGGCCAGGATGGAACGCTTAATGTGCGCAAGGAACGCGCGCGTTCGTGGTTCGAAGAATTGCGCGACCAGATTTGTGCCGCGCTCGAAGAGATCGAGAACGAGGCGGCAGGCCGATCCGCGGAGGGCAAGGCCCCGGCTCGTTTCGTCCTGACGCCTTGGACCCGCGAAAACGGCGATGGCGGCGGCGGGGTCATGGCGCTGATGCGCGACGGTCTAGTATTCGAGAAGGTGGGCTGCCATGTCTCGACCGTGCATGGCAGTTTTCCGCCGGAGTTCGCCAAACAGATTCCCGGCGCCGAAGACGACCCACGTTTCTGGGCTTCAGGCATCTCCTTCATCGCGCATCCGATAAATCCGAATGCGCCGACAGCGCATATGAACACCCGCATGGTGGTGACGTCGAAGAGCTGGTTCGGTGGCGGCGGCGACCTCACGCCGATGCTCTCGCGCCGCCGCTCACAGGACGATAAGGATGCGCGCGATTTTCACGCGGCGATGCAGGCGGCGTGCGCCGGTCAACCCTCCGCCGACTATGCGCGCTTCAAGCAATGGTGCGACGAGTATTTCTTCCTGCCGCATCGGGGCGAGATGCGCGGCATCGGCGGCATCTTCTACGATTATCTCGACACGGGAGATTGGGAGGCCGACTTCGCTTTTACACAAGCAGTCGGCCGCGCCTTCCTGTCGATCTATCCTGAGATCGTCCGGCGTAATGCCGATATGCCGTGGACGGAGCAGGACCGCGATGAACAGCTTGAACGGCGCGGTCGCTATGTCGAGTTCAACCTCCTCTACGACCGCGGCACCCTGTTCGGACTGAAGACCGGCGGCAATGTCGAGGCCATCCTTTCCTCGCTGCCGCCACTCGTGCGATGGCCCTAGCCGCGGATGCCGGCATACATCAGGGGCGGCGTCACGGAGGACTGGGCCTGAACGCTCGCGGCGTCAGCCATGACGCCCACCGCGAGGACGGCCAGAGCCGCCAACACCAGGACCGCCAAAATCTTCCACATTTCCGCCTCCCTGAACCGCAAAGCGTTCGGCGCCAATCGGCGCCCGGCACGCTCTGAGGTTTAGGAAAAAGCGGCTGAACCCGGCCTGAGGCGGCCGTTCACCTGCGGTTTAGAATACGAACGGAGAGGCTATTTGAGGCTTGCCAAGCCCCCTGGCATCGCCCATTCTTGGCTCACCGGGCGCCCAAGGCTTTGGGCGCGACTTGGACGACGGCAAGTGACTATCGCGGCTGCAACACCACGACGACCTTTCCTGACATCTCAAGACGCCGAAGGTCCCTCTCGGGGCCTAGGGCCCGTTTGTGTGAAACTTTAACGGGAAAGGATATTCCCTGATGACTCGTGTCAACGGCACAGTGAAATTCTTCAATCATGCGCGCGGCTTCGGCTTCATTCAGCCGGAAGACGGCGGCAAGGACGTGTTCGTCCATGCATCGGCTCTCGAGCGTTCGGGCGTGCCCGCGCTCAACGAGGGCGACAAGGTCTCTTTCGAGATCGAGGACGACCGTCGCGGCCGCGGTAAGCAGGCCGCCAACGTACAGCTCGCCTAATCGCGCTGGCAAAAGATTGAACTAAGGCCGCCGGGTCAAACCGGCGGCTTTTTTATTGGGTTCTTGGCCTCGGACCATTCATGTGCCGTTCAGACTTAACGTGCGATTCATGTTCACGGCGCTATTTTGCCCAAAACCGGGTGCTAGATGGCGCCTGTCCAATCCCTGGGACACCTCCCTTGCTCGCTTAGGGGCACTTTGCGAGCGTCATACGAAGGAATGCGGATAAGATGACCCATCTGAATCTGAAAGCCATCGCCGCTGCGGCGATGATCGGGCTGATCGCTCTGACATTTGCCGCCCCGGCCGAGGCCGGCCGTTATTATCGCGGTGGTGGCGGCGGCGGTAACGCTTTGGGTGCGGGCCTTCTCGGTTTCGGCATCGGCGCCATCGTAGGCAGCGCGCTCACCCCGCGCACGGTCTATGTGGCTCCGCCTCCGCCACCCCCACCCGTCTATTATCCGGCATCATACGGACCGCCGCCTTGGTCGCCGGAATGGTACGAGTACTGCACCTATCGCTATCGGAGCTTCAATCCGAACACCGGCTATTTCATGGGATATGACGGCCTCGCCCGTTTCTGCCGGTAGCGTATACATCTATTGAACCTGCCGGGCTCTTGTACGCGCCCGGCGGGTTTTTTATTTTTCATGCAGATATCGCCGTTTACATGCGGCAAATCGGTCACGGGCAAAGGCCGAATTGCGCCTTGAACATAACGCATACGCAACGCAAAATTCCGAGATGAGTCCAAGGCGACATTGGTCCGTATACGGGCCAATGAACGGAAAATTTGTAGGAATTGAAGAAGGATTCTGGGACCATGGCTTTGCCTGCTGCCGCCGTCGGCCCCGAAATCGAAAATCCACGTGACGCGCCGAGTGCCCCTGCCGACCGCGAGGCCTTAGGTCTCGTCAGGCCCTATCAGGGCATGGTGGCGTGGCCGACCGTGTTCCTGGCGCTAGGCATTGTCGCCGCCTTCGCGTTGGGCACAACGCTCGCGACCATGCGCATTATCCCGCTCTGGCTCGGGCTGTTCTTCAATACGCTGATCCTCTACGCCTCCCAGACGCCGCTGCACGAAGCCTGCCACGGCAATATCGCCGGCAAGGAGTCGCGATGGCTGTGGCTCAATCACCTCGTGGGGTATGCCTGCGGCTCGGTTCTGCTGCACGAGTACAAGGCGTTCCGTTACATGCATCTCGCGCATCACCGCGACACCAACAATCCCGAGATCGATCCGGACCATTGGGTCGCGGTGAAGGGCCCACTCAATGTGCTGTTCCGCTGCCTGACCATCGTGTTCTGGTATCACCAGTATTTCTGGAAGCAGATCGCCTTCCAATATCAAATCCCAGGCAGGTTGCCGCTGGCGGTGCATATCGTCGCCATGCATGCGATCTATTACGGCATTGCGCTCGGACTATCGCTGATGGGCTATTGGCGCGAAGTGCTGATGCTGTGGATCTTCCCCCACATTCTCGCCTCGGCGCTGATCATCTATTTCTTCGCGTACCTCACCCACATGCCGCATGAGGTGCATGAGCGCTATCGCGACACCAACTTGTTCTGGTTCAAAGGCAAGATCCTGGGGCCGGTGGCCAACACGCTTTACGGGTTCCAGACCTTCCACCTGATCCATCACCTCTTCCCGCGCGTGCCGTTCTATCTCTATCCGAAGGCGTTCCGCTCGCTGAAACCCGTGCTCGAACGCGAGAAGGCGCATATCTACGAGTTCGGCCATTAACCCGATCTCGTCATATCGAGAATGCCATCTCGTGCTTCTTGCGCACGCAAATGGATGTGCTGGTACTCGGCGATTTTACATTACCGACCTGAACCCAACGCCCCCGGAAAAGAGACTTGATGCGAGGGCGTCTTTGCTCTTGAATGCGCGCCCCTGCGACCGACCTTTTCATCAACTCCTAGCTCCGGTGAAGAATGGCCCTCTGGCGAAATCTCGAATCCTCTGAATTGACCCGCGCGACCACCTGCCGGGATCTGCCGCGAGTCGTGGAAGCGAACGGTCCACGATCGCTGGCGGACCTCCGTGCTTTCGTGACCGCCGAACGCGACCGGCTGCGGGATGAAATGGTGAAGCGCGGCGGTGTTCTCCTCCGCGGGTTCGAGGTTAACGAGCCGACAGACTTCGCTGACATCATCGCTGCCCTCGGCTACCGACCCGAGGCGGAGAACGCGTTCGACACCAGCCCGCGAAGCAAGGTCGCCGAAAGCGTATACACTTCGACCGACACCCCTGACGCGTACCCCATTCTCGCCCACAACGAGAACAGCTTCATGAACGAACGACCCCGCATGATTTCGTTCTTCTGCCTGGTCGAACCCCGCCGCTACGGCGAGACGCCGCTGTTCGACTCGCGTGCTGCCGCCGTGTCCCTCGACCCCAGCATCCGGGCGAAGCTCGAGGAAAAAAAGGTCTGCTATCGGCGGCGTCTTCCCAAGAAGCGTCCGGGTTGGGCGCCGGTGATGAACCGCGACTGGGGCGAGGCTTTCGGAACCCGCGACCGCGATGAGATCGAGGAGATGGTGACGTCGCGCGGAATGGTCTGCCGCTGGCATCCGAACGGGCGCATCCTGCACACCGAAAACGTGGTCAATCCCCTGCCTCGCCATCCCGAGACCGGGGAGCCATGCCTCAACCTTCAGGCCTTTCACCGGACGAGTATCCTTCGGGATCTCGACGAAGTCAGACCGCGCCAGAATCCGGTCCACAACGCCTCTCTGAAAATGGGCCTTAAGATCCTTTACGCCCTCGACGTAATGCCGGTGCAAATCCTATATGGCGACGGCACGCCGATTCCCGACGATGAGATGGCCGAAATCCGCCGGGCCACCTGGGATCACTCGGTACTTTTCCGGTGGAAGAAGGGCGATGTGCTCGTGCTCGACAACATCCTGACGGGGCATGGCCGGATGAATGTCGAAGGTCCGCGCAAGATTCTCGCCTCATTCGCAGATCCGGTTTCCTTTCCGGTGTAATGTCGTAGTCCAAAGGCCAATACGTTTCGCAACGACGCCTCTCCGAGAGCATGACGGGGCATTGTCATTTCATCCCCTCTCGGGCTATTGCACCTCTCCGCTGACCGGTTCGAAGGTGAGATCGGCCGGCGAGATCAGCACCGAGAACTGCTCGCACCAGATGACCACGCTCGGGAATTTGGTCAGATCGACCCCAGCCGGTACCGGATATTTCTGACTGCCCTTGAAAGCGCGTAGGCGCCCGAGATCGACGAACATGGTCCCGGTCACATCGCTCGCCGAGCGGACATTGGCTTTCGGCACGAGATACACATGGAATTTCGGTCCCGGCCCGACCTCAAAGTCGTCGTGCAGGAACACGGTGCCCTGATAGACGCTGACCTGACCTTTGCCCCAATGGATCGGGTCGTTCGGGTCGGCGTGGATGAAATTGCCCTTGGCGACGAGCTTTGTTCGCTCAGCCGCGGTCAACTGCTCCATCGCCTCTGGCGGCGGAAACAGGTAAGGGAACAGGAACAGCCCAAGCGCCAGACCAAAAATGGCGCCGAACAAACCTCCCCACACAAAAATGCGAAACGATCGCCACATGAGGCGAGTTTGCCATGATACGCGCGTCATGGCGACTCTCGCTGTAATCAGTGCAGACGGAGCTCGCCGGCGACGAAGCTGAACTCGGCCGGCTGGATCAGCCGGCGATGCGCCACTCGCACGCGGTAGAGCGCGCCGTCGAGATTGGCCTCCCAGAAATCGAGGAAGTCGATCAGCTTGGGAAAGCGTGGGGCAAGATCGTAGTCCTGCCAGATATAGCTTTGCAGGAGCTTGGGATGATCAGGCAGCCGATAGAGGATTTCCGCGGTGGTGAGGAGAATCCCTCGACTTGGCGAAGGAAAGCGGTGTCGGTCATGGCGCCCTGTTAGGTCAGTCTTTTTCGAATCTTTCTCGGAGTCGTAAGTCTTAACCATCGGAAGCGGTTCGTCGAGATAGATTCTCTAGCGAAATCAGTATACTAGCAGCATCCAAAGCCGCCTGCTAACAGACCTGGCACTCTCGTCTTGAAAGTGCCAAACCGTCTCTCTAAATAGCCGCGCGGGGGAGTAATTCAGTGACTGCCCCGCCAAACGAAATCAAAACGAACTGCCACGCATATCTGGAGGAGGTTCATCATGAAGTTTCGTCCATTGCATGACCGCGTCGTCGTGCGCCGGATCGAGGAGGACGAACGTACGAAAGGCGGCATCATCATTCCCGACACCGCCAAGGAGAAGCCGCAGCAAGGCGAGGTCGTGGCCGTCGGTCCCGGCGCACCCGACGAGAAAGGCCAGATACAGCCTCTCGACGTGAAGCCCGGCGACAGGGTCCTGTTCGGCAAATGGTCGGGAACCGAGGTCAAGCTCGACAATGAGGAGCTTCTCATCATGAAGGAGAGCGACATTCTCGGCGTGCTCGAAGGTGTCGCGGCCAAGAAGAAAGCCGCTTAGCGAACGCAACCGAATTTTTCAACTCGTCCTTCAAGACGCGAGCTTCGCTCGACCCTCAGGATGAGATGATGAACGGAGAAAAAACATGGCTGCCAAGGAAGTGAAATTTTCCCAAGACGCCCGCGAGCGCATGCTCAACGGTGTCGAAATCTTGGCCAACGCGGTCAAGGTGACGCTCGGCCCCAAGGGCCGCAATGTCGTGCTCGAAAAGTCGTTCGGTGCGCCGCGTATCACCAAGGACGGCGTGACCGTGGCGAAGGAGATTGAGCTCGAGGACAAGTTCGAGAACATGGGTGCGCAAATGGTGCGCGAGGTCGCCTCGAAGACCTCGGACACCGCCGGCGACGGCACCACTACCGCCACCCTGCTCGCTCAAGCGATCGTCAAGGAAGGCGCCAAGTCCGTTGCCGCCGGTTCAAACCCGATGGACCTCAAGCGCGGTGTTGATCTTGCCGTCAGCGCCGTCGTGAACGAGTTGAAGGCCAAGGCCAAGAAGGTCACCTCCAACGAGGAGATCGCCCAGGTCGGCACCATTTCCGCCAATGGCGATCAGGAAATCGGGCGCTTCATCGCCGAAGCCATGCAGAAGGTCGGAAATGACGGCGTGATCACCGTGGAGGAAGCCAAGGCGCTCGACACCGAACTTGAAGTGGTCGAGGGCATGCAGTTCGACCGCGGCTACATCTCTCCTTACTTCATCACCGATGCCGACAAGATGCGCGTCGAGCTGGAGAACCCCTATATTCTCATCAACGAGAAGAAACTCTCCAACCTGCAATCGATCTTGCCGTTGCTTGAATCCGTGGTGCAGTCCGGCAGGCCGCTGCTCGTCATCGCCGAGGATGTCGAAGGCGAGGCGCTTGCCACGCTCGTGGTCAATAAGCTTCGCGGTGGTTTGAAGGTTGCCGCAGTCAAAGCACCTGGCTTCGGCGATCGCCGCAAAGCCATGTTGCAGGACATCGCCGTGCTGGCCGGCGGCCAGGTCATTTCCGAGGATCTCGGCATCAAGCTCGAGAACGTCACCCTCGATATGCTCGGCCGCGCCAAGAAGGTGGTCATCACCAAAGACGACACCACCATCGTCGACGGCGCCGGCAAGAAATCCGACATCGAGGCCCGCGTGGCACAGATCAGGCAGCAGATCGAGGACACAACTTCCGACTACGACCGCGAAAAGCTGCAAGAGCGGCTGGCAAAGCTTGCCGGCGGCGTGGCGGTAATCAAGGTCGGTGGCGCCACTGAAATCGAGGTGAAAGAGAAAAAGGATCGCGTCGATGATGCGTTGAACGCGACCCGTGCCGCGGTCGAGGAAGGTATCCTGCCCGGCGGTGGCGTGGCTCTGATCCGCTCATCCAAGGTCCTTGACGGGCTAAAGGCGGCCAATGACGACCAGAAGGTCGGCATCAATATCGTTCGCCGCGCGCTCCAGGCCCCTGCCCGCCAGATCGCCGAAAATGCTGGTGAGGACGGCGCCGTGGTCGTGGGCAAGATCGTCGACAAGGACGATTATTCCTTCGGCTACAATGCCGCGACTGGCGAGTATGGCAATCTGGTTAAGCAGGGCGTCATCGACCCGGCCAAGGTCGTACGTACCGCGCTCCAGGATGCATCCTCCGTGGCCGGCCTGCTCATTACCACCGAAGCGATGGTCGCAGAGAAGCCGAAGAAGAAGGCTCCAGCCATGCCTCCGGGAGCGGGCGGCATGGGTGACATGGACTTCTAGGTCCGGGCTGCCTACATGAGGGCAGTAGCGTAGCGTTAGTTGCGTCCCTGCGTTCAGTACCCCCTTTGCGTATGGAGCCGCGTCCTCCCGGGCGCGGCTCTTTTTCGCGTACTATCACTTTGTGCTGAGTTCTTTGGCGCGGATGATCAGAGCCTCACGCGAGCCGGAAAAGCCGTCTGCGATCCACTCGGCTTCGAGCCGTCGCAAAAGCTCGCCGATTTCGGGACCCTTGGCTTCGCCGAGTTCGACAAGATCGGCACCACGCAATGGAAAGTTCGGCGCCGGCCAACGCTCAGGCAGCGTGAATAGCGAACGCCAATGCGAATCGTGGGGGTCCGCGCCAGACTCTGCCCAGGCAAGGAGCAAGCGTGCGCGGAAGGTATCGGCGCCGAGGCGATAGAGGATTTCCTTGGCGCTTACCTCATCCTCAGGTTTGACGGTTTCGCCGGCAGCCAGTTCGAGGACGGCCTGCTCGGCATTCGACAAATGCAGACGCGCAGCAAGGCGCTCGGCGTCCTCGCTTACGAAAACGGCAAGTGCCGCGAGTCTCAGCGCCGCATCGGGTGTGAGGCCGTAAGCCTGATCTATGGCGATAAGACGATCAAGCCGCACGAGACGCGGCACACCACCAAGTATGTCGGTGAGGAGTCCGTAATCGTAAAGCGCTGCAAGTCCCCGCATGGCTTGCGGTGCTACTAGCAACCGGCGTATTTCAGCCGCCACTCTTTCCGCCGAGAGTTGGGACAACCCCTCGCGAAGTTTGACTGAAGCCTTCAAGCCGTCGGCGTCGAGCGCGCCCTTGCCGTAATAGGCGTTGAATCGAAAGAAGCGCAGAATACGCAGATAGTCTTCCTTGATACGGTCTTCGGCTTTACCGATGAAGCGGACACGGCCCGTCATGAGGTCGGCATAACCGCCCAGCGGATCGAACACGGTGCCTTCCCGATCGGCGTAGAGCGCATTCAGAGTAAAATCGCGGCGCCGCGCGTCCTCCTCCCAATTTTTGGTGAAGGCGACCTTGGCGTGACGGCCGAAGGTCTCGATGTCACGCCTGAGCGTGGTCACTTCGAAGGGTACACCGTCCGCTATCACGGTGACCGTCCCATGCTCGATGCCGGTGGGAATCGCTTTCAGCCCCGCCTCCCGTGCCAAATCCATAACCTTTTGCGGGGGGGCGGTGGTAGCGAGGTCGATTTCGGTTACCCTCAGGCCAAGTATGGCATCTCGCACGGCGCCCCCGACCGCGCGTGTTTCGACGCCATCTGCGCTTAAGACGGCAAATAGCTTGGCTATCATGGGCCGCCTCAGCCATTCGGCATCTTTCAATGAGGGAGGCGCGGACATACGCTCGGAGTCAGGCATCGCAGCGAGCCTTTAGTCGATTCCGCCGGGCCTGATCTTGCCGTTCTCGATGACCGGCGGATGATAGGTTCCCTCACGCTCACCGCCCGAGAACTGAATCAATGTTGCCATGACCACGAGCAAGAGGCCGCAACCGGCAGCCAGCAGCCAAAAGACCGGGGCATCCTTCCACAAATCTCCTGGTGCCGTGCCTTTCACCGCGATCCTGTAGGCGCCGTAGATAATGAAGGGCAGCGCAAAAAGTAGAATGTCGATGAGGGCGATACGCAACATGGGCGGCCTCTCCAGGCAGGCCGGCGCGCACCTTAGCGGCGCTGAGGGCACAAAGCGAGTTCTACACCGGCTCGCTGCTTAAGTCCCAGAAGCGGGAAATGCGAAGAAAGTGCCGGCACTCCACACACCGAGTGTCCCTCTTTTCGGGCCCTCAACAGCCAAAGAAGCAAGCTCGTAATAAACGGGGCGGGTGAGTTTGGCCGTCAGTCCATTCCGCACCTCGACAAACGGGACAAGCCCGTCTGCCGTGGTTTGAAACCCGAGAGGATGCTCGCCATCTGCAGTGACCACATCGTCCACATTCGTGCGGAAGGCCAACATCTGGTCCAGCCCATTGCCCTTCCTCGACATCTCCACGGCGATAAAAGGCAACCCCTCGACATCGATCGGAACCTTCTCGACGGGTGTGACCAGGTAATAGCCGCCGTCGTCCTCCAGGCGAAGTACCGAGGCAAACAGTTTGACCAGCGGTTTTCGCTTTATTGGGCTCCCCTCATAGTACCAGGTGCCGTCATTCCTGATCTTGAGCCCTATGTCCCCGCAAACATTAAGGTTTGGAAATGGACCCTGGCGCGGTTTGCCGCAGGCGTCACCAGATGCTACGAGAATGTCTCTTTTTTGCTCAGGCATACCTACTATATGCCACTTCTATCGTGACCCACCCACCCCTGCAAAGCTTCAACATTCAAGGCATTAGGCCCATAGCCCTCCACCCCAGGATCGAGTGAAACGGAAGCCATGACAACACTTACCGAGACCCAACTCGTCAACCGCATCGAGGAAACCGGCGACAAGATCCGGAAGGTACGTGAAGCCACGACAAACGTCATTTTCGGTCAGGAGCGCATTATCGATCTCGCCCTGATCACTGTTCTGTCCGGTGGCCATGCCCTTCTGATCGGCGTGCCCGGCCTGGCCAAGACGAGCCTAGTCGAGACTCTTGGCACGGTGCTTGGACTTGAAAACAAGCGTATCCAGTTCACGCCTGACCTGATGCCCTCGGATATTGTGGGCTCGGAAGTGTTGGAGGATAGCACGACTGGCAAGCGCAGCTTCCGTTTCGTAAAGGGCCCGATCTTCACCCAGCTCCTTATGGCGGATGAAATCAACCGCGCGAGCCCCAAGACCCAATCAGCACTCCTCCAGGCTATGCAGGAGCACCATGTCACCGTTGCCGGCGTGCGTCACGATGTGCCTCGCCCCTTCCATGTGCTCGCCACTCAGAACCCGCTCGAGCAGGAAGGCACATATCCGCTGCCGGAAGCCCAGCTCGACCGCTTCCTGTTACAGATCGACGTTTCCTATCCCGACGCGGCCGCTGAACGGCGCATGCTGTTCGCCACTACCGGCGTCGAGGAGCGCGAGCTCAAGACAATCCTCTCGGCAGATGAATTGATGCTGGCACAACGTCTTGTGCGCCAACTCCCCATCGGCGACCAGGTTGTGGACGCCATCCTGAAGCTTGTCCGCTCGGCGCGTCCAGGCACAGGCATCGATGCAGAGCTTGAAGACATGATCGCGTGGGGACCAGGTCCCCGTGCGAGCCAGGCCTTGATGCTCGCGGTCCGCGCCAAGGCCATGATAGAGGGGCGTCTGGCGCCCTCCGTCGACGACGTGATCGAGCTTGCCGAGCCTGTGCTCAAACATCGCATGGCGCTCACCTTCACCGCCCGCGCCGAAGGCGTCGAGATCGGCGACATGGTGGCAAAGCTCGTCGAACCTTTAGGGTGACGTGAGCTTGAACGCCGCGGAGAAAAAGCTTCAGCCGTTTTTGGCGGAAGAGGCCGACGCCCACGGCCTCGCTGCGCGCATGCCTGCCCTTCTCATCGAGGCGCAACGGGTGGCGCATACCGTTGCGCACGGCACACACGGCCGACGCCGCGCCGGTCCCGGCGAGACATTCTGGCAGTTTCGTCACTACGATCAGAATGATTCCTTGGCTGGCATCGACTGGCGCCGTTCGGCGAGTTCGGATCATCTCTTCGTGCGCGAACGCGAATGGGAGGCGGCACATACCGCCTGGTTCTGGGTCGATCTCTCACCTTCGATGCGCTTCCGCTCCACTCTGGCCAAGGTCTCGAAGGAGAGCCGTGCGGTCGTGCTTGCGCTCGCTCTGGCCGAACTTCTGGCGCGCGGCGGCGAGCGTGTAGGCCTTATCGGTGGCATCCCATTCAGAGGACGTAACGCCATGCGCCGCATCGCCGAAGTTCTCCTGCGCGATACCGGCGACACCAGCCTGCCGCCTCAGGCGAAGTTAAGCCGCTTCTCGGAGTGTCTGCTGTTCAGCGATTTCCTTGAGCCGATAGAGGAGACGGCCGAGCGGCTGCAATCGGTGGCCTCGCAAGGCGTTCGCGGCCATATGGTTCAGGTGCTCGATCCCGCCGAGGAGACGCTGCCTTACGAAGGCAGGACAGAGTTTTCGGCCAGCGAAGGACGCGACCGCATGATCGCCGGGCGCGCCGAGACCCTGCGTGAGCGTTATCAGGAGCGGCTGAGGGAACATCGCACTGACCTCATCAGGATGGCGCAACGTCTCGGCTGGTCATTCGTGGTGCACCATACCGACAGGCCGCCTGAGGAAGTGGTGCTCGCCATTCATAATCGTCTTGCCGGACTTGAGCGTGATTATCGCTACCGTCCGCATCGGCCCGTCCAGCTAGACGAAGCCGTGGGCAATGAACGCCCATGATCACCATCGGCGCCATAGGTTTTCTGCAGCCCTGGATTTTGGCAGCGCTTGTATCGCTTCCTGCCATCTGGTGGCTGTTGCGCTATACGCCGCCGAGCCCACAGATCGTGGTTTTTCCACCGACCAGGCTCCTGAAGGATTTGAAATCGACCGAGGAGACACCGGCGCACAGTCCCTGGTGGCTCACAGCACTGCGTATGCTCCTAGCAGCCCTGCTCATTCTCGCGTTGGCGCGCCCGGTGCTCAATCCAGACCGTGAGACTTTCACAGGTACAGGCCCGCTCCTCCTCGTCATCGACAATGGCTGGGCATCGGCCGCCCATTGGGGAGAGCGGCGAGAAGCGATCGAAGCGGCTATCGACCGCGCCGGGCGCGACGGCCGCACGACACTGCTGGCAACGACCGCCAATCCATCTCTCAGTGGGCCTCTTTCACCGGATCAGGCGCGCGAGCGCATCGCAGGCCTCATGCCCGAGCCTTATGCCCCAGGGCGCATGGGACTCGTGTCTGTTTTGGAGAAAGAACTGGCCAAGGACACGGACTACAGCGTTCTTTGGCTGTCTGACGGTCTCGAACATGGCGAGGGGGATGAGGGCTTCGCCTCCTCTCTCCGCAAGCTCGCCGGCGAAACGGGCAGCTTTACCGTGATCCGCCCTGAACGGGAAGCGGCACCGCTCGCACTCGGGCAGGAATCGGGTAAAGGCGGTGAGTTGACAGCACGCATCCTTAGTGGCGCCGACGGCCCACGTCTCGGCACGATCAAGGCGCTTACCGGACGGGGTGAGCCCCTTGGTGAAACTGCTTTCTCCCTCAAGGATGGCGAACGGGACACCAAAGCGAATTTCGATCTGCCGCTTGAAATTCGCAATCAAGTTGCCCGCATTGAAATTGCCGATGAACGTTCGGCCGGCGCTGTGCATCTGCTCGATGGCCGATCGCAGTGGCATCGGATCGGCATCGTTTCCGGCGAGTCGCGCGAAGAAGCCCAGCCTCTGCTCTCTCCCCTATATTATGTGCAGCGTGCGCTCTCGCCTTACGCCGAGGTCGTCAGGCCGCAAGAACCCAACGTCGCCACGGCAGTGCATGACCTTATCGATCAGCAAAAAGTGTCTGCCATGGTGCTTGCCGACATCGGCAAGCTCGTCGCCGGCACGCAAGAAGAACTGGAGGCATGGATAAAATCCGGTGGCGTGCTTGTCCGCTTTGCTGGGCCGCGTCTTGAGCAGGGCGGCGACGAATTGTTGCCGGTAGCTTTGCGCCGCGGTGGCCGTTCTCTTGGCGGCTCGCTGTCCTGGGGCCAGCCGCAGCCTTTAGCACCGTTCGATGAGAAGAGCCCGTTCCGCGGCCTTACAGTTCCGGCTGACGTGACGGTCAACCGGCAGGTCCTTGCCGATCCTACAACAGCCATGGATGCGGAAGTTTGGGCAACGCTAGCCGATGGCACGCCGCTCGTCACGGCCACCAAACAGGGCGACGGCTGGGTCGTGCTATTCCACGTCACCGCCAACTCCGATTGGTCCAACCTGCCGCTCTCAGGTTTGTTCGTGGAAATGCTCCGCCGCGTCGTCACCTTCGGCGGGAGACAGATCGGCCCTCAGACCGGTGAGCCTGGCGCAACGCTCGAGGCTTCACCTCGGGCGAGCGCGCAGTCTTCGGCTACGGCGCTTTCGCCCATTCAGACACTCGATGGCTATGGCCAGATCACAACCCCTCCGCTTCGCGCTGCGCCGATCGCACCTGACAAGATCGATACGATCGTCCCCGGACCCGATCACCCGCCAGGCTATTACGGACCCACGGGCGCCGCGCGCGCTTTCAACTTGGTCACATCCAAGACTGAGCTTAAGGCGTTACCGGCAATCGAAGGCGCGTCTGAGCTTGGTGGCTACACGCTGAAAAAACCGCTGGCGCTTGAACCCTGGCTGTTTCTTGCCGCACTCGTTCTGTTTGCTGCCGACATCCTCGCCGTTCTGGCACTCAGCTCAGGCTTGAGGTGGCGGCGCCGTGCCACCGTGGGCGCCGCGATCCTTGTCGCATTTGCCCTCTTGCCCATTACTGTATTGGCGCAGGAACCACGTGATGAAGCGGCTGGAGCGCCATCGGTACAGACTGGCGACGCGGTTGACGACTTCGCCCTCAAGGCTACGCTGAAAACCCGGCTCGCTTACGTTGTCACGGGCGATCCGGAGATTGACCGCACGAGCCAGGAAGGCCTGTCCGGCCTGAGCAAGGTGTTGCGCGCGCGCACCGCGCTCGAGCCTGGCGAGCCCATGGGCATCGATATTGATAACGACGAGCTGTCATTCTTCCCTATCCTTTATTGGCCCGTGCGTCAGGACGCGGAGTCCCTTTCCGATGAGACACTCGCCAAGATTGACGCTTTCATGAAGCAAGGGGGCCTTATCGTCTTCGATACGCGTGATCATGAAAGCCCGGTATCAGGCTCGGGTCAGGGCAGCGCGCTGAACCGCCTGATCGGGCAGCTCGATATACCTTCATTGGAGCCGGTTCCCGAGGACCACGTGCTCACCAAATCGTTCTATCTGATGCGAAGCTTTCCCGGACGGTGGGACGGGGGCTCGTTATGGGTCGAGGCCGAGCCTATCGACGAAGCAGAACGCAGCGAACGCTCGCGCCGCACCGACGGGGTGAGCTCTATTATCATTACCTCGAATGACCTCGCCGGCGCCTGGGCACTTGATGAGTCGAACCGGCCTATTTATCCGACAGTGCCCGGCGGCGAGGTGCAGCGCGAGATGGCTTTCCGGGCCGGCGTCAATCTCGTGATGTATGCGCTCACCGGCAATTACAAGGCGGACCAAGTGCATGTCCCAGCCTTGCTCGAACGCTTAGGACAGTAAGATGAGTTGGTCGGTCGAATTCATTCCTTTCGTACCCTGGCCGATGCTGTGGGGCATTGCTGCCATCGGCGCAATGCTTCTCGCCGCGCTGTTTTGGCGGGCGCGCAGGGGCGCGGTGTTGCGCCTAATTGCCTTCATTCTGCTGTTGCTTGCGCTCGCTAATCCACATCTGAAGCAAGAGGACCGCGAGCCGCTGAACGACGTGGTTGCCGTGATGGTCGATGAAAGCCAGAGCCAAGCAATCGCCGGACGGACCGATCGTACCGAGACGGTGCGTAAGGATCTGGAGGAGAAGCTCAAGACCTTCCCCAATCTCGATCTCCGTTTTATTCGCTCAGCCTCGACGTCTGCTGATGGGGAGCGTGACGGAACCATGCTGTTCACTGATCTCGGCCAAGCATTGGCCGATGTCCCACCAGACCGGCTGGCCGGTGTGATCATGATCACCGAAGGTGAGGTGCATGACGTACCGGGCTCCGCCGCGGCACTTGGTTTCGATGCGCCGGTGCATGCACTGATTACCGGTAATAAAGGCGAGTTCGACCGCAGGCTCCAAGTCTTGAGCGCGCCCCGCTTTGGTATTGTCGGCAGCACACAGCCGGTCGAGATCAAGGTCACCGAGTCGACAACGGACGCGGACAAGATGGTTAAGTTGACCATCACTCATCAGGGACAGCCGCCCGTGACCAGTACCGTTCGTCTCAATGAGAAGATCGAGGTGCTGGTGGATATCGAACATGCGGGCCCTAACATCGTGGAGATAGAGGCCGAAACCGCGCCGGGCGAACTCACCACGATCAACAATCGCGCCGTACTCACGGTTGAAGGTGTGCGTGAAAATCTTCGCGTGCTGCTTGTCTCCGGCGAGCCGCATGCCGGCGAGCGCACTTGGCGAAATCTTCTGAAATCGGATGCGTCTGTCGATCTCGTGCATTTCACCATCCTTCGCCCCCCCGAGAAGCAGGATGGCACTCCTATCAATCAGTTGTCGCTGATCGCTTTCCCCACGCGCGAGTTGTTCCAGGAGAAGCTTGAGCAATTCGACCTGATCATTTTCGACCGCTATCAGCGCCGCGGCGTGCTGCCCCTGCTCTATCTCGAGAACGTTGCTCGTTACGTAGAGCGGGGCGGCGCAGTGCTGGTCTCAGCCGGCGACGATTATGCCTCGCCACTTAGCCTGTACCGTACGCCGCTTGGCCAGATCCTTCCTGCCGTGCCGAAGGGTGGAGTGACCGAGGTACCCTTCAAGCCGAAGCTCAGCGAGCTAGGCGTCAAACATCCGGTCACCAACGATCTGCCGGGAGCATCAGGCGATGAACCGACCTGGGGCCGCTGGTTCCGCTTGGTAGATGCCTCGCCACGCGAGGCCGAAGTGCTCATGACAGGCGCCGGCGATAAACCACTTTTGGTGATCGGCGAACGGGGCCAGGGCCGGGTGGCGTTGCTGTTATCGGACCACACCTGGCTCTGGGCGCGCGGCTTTGAAGGTGGAGGTCCATATACCGACCTGCTTCGCCGGTTGGCCCATTGGCTGATGAAAGAACCCGAGCTCGAAGAAGAAACGCTGAAAGCGACGAGCCGGGGGCAGACTCTCACCATCGAGCGGCGTTCGGTCAAGGACGAAATAGAGCCCGTCACCATAGTCACCCCCTCAGGTCCGGAAGAGACTGTCACGCTAGACAAAGGCGAACGCGGTTCATGGAAGAAGACCATGACCGTCGATGAGCAGGGTGTCTATCGCATCACATCTGGCTCTCTCGCCAGCGTCGTGACCGTTGGCAAGGCCAACGCCCGCGAACTGGCGGCCGTCACGGCAACCGAGGAGCCACTCGCACCGATTCTCGAAGAGACCGGCGGCGGCGCCTTCTGGCTCGGACGCGAAGCGTCGGAAGCAACAGACCTACCTCGTCTGGTCATGATGCGCAGCGGTCATGTCATGCATGGCGGCGACTGGCTTGGACTGCATAAGCGCGAAGCCTACCACATCAAGGGTGTGCGACTCTTCCCGCTCTTTACCGGCTTCCTCGCACTCGGTCTTCTGCTAGGAGCCCTCGCTGCTACCTGGTTTCGCGAGGGCCATTAGCTGGCATAGCCCTCGACCTTTCCACATGCCTCTTTGAGTGTGCCGGGAATGAGTTCGAGCGCGAGCAGGCGAGCCGGATCGACCGGGCCCGGCAAAGTGATCTGTCCAAGCGGAACAGGCTGGAAGCCGAAGCGGCCGTAATAGGGCATGTCACCGACGAGCAGGACGAGTCCGAAGCCCTCCGCCTTCGCCCGCGCCACCCCTTCCTCTACCAGTGTCTTGCCATATCCATTACCCTTTACCGCCGGGGCGACTACGACCGGCCCGAGTAAACATGCATTTGCTGCGTTGCCGATTCTGATGGCGGTAAAGCGGATACCGCCGATCAGGACATGATCGAGCCATCCGGTCAGGCACAATGAGGCTACCGGAGCTACACCTTCGCGTACTCGGTAAGCGCTACGGGTAAAGCGTCCGGGGCCGAAGGCTTCGGCAGCGAGCTGCGAGAGGATTGGGGTATCAGCTTCGGTTTCGAGGCGAATTTTCAAATTTGGCATGGCGGGAATCCCGAACGGTTGAGCGAGAGGCCCTCAGCCGGGGTGCCAAAACGTGAATTTGGAGAAAGGTGTGGCGTCGGCGAGGGAGCTTAAGCGGCTGGCGCATAGGCGCAAGCGCAGCCTCGTCGTCGGGGAAGGGTCAGCAGTTCGTTTTTCATCCACATAGCGGCGCTGCCATAACATGGGCAAGAATACCGGTCCAGCGTGACAATTTGGCCAGCGAACGGTCATAGTTCACGAAATCGCCCAACTTCCCTATCTTATCGCCTCTGGACTCAATCTTTATTCTGCTGATCTTATGACGTGGCGAGGAGCGGCAGTCGGATCGCTCCCCTGGTTGAGGTAAGCGGGGGCTCTTTTCAATGGCTGATACGACGCGACTGCTCGTTCTCTACCATTCATCCTACGGGCATACCGAGACCTTGGCCTATGCCGTGGCTCATGGCGTGCGGGCGGTTGAAGATGTGCATGTCAGCGTCAAGCGAGTACCCGAGCTTGTCCCCGAGGATGTGATGCGCGCCGCCGGGATGAAGGTCGATCAGCCAGCCCCGGTCGCAGATCCTCAAGAGCTTGCCAATTACGACGGCATCATCTTCGGCACACCGACACGCTTCGGCAACATGAGTTCGCAGATGCGCAATTTTCTCGATCAAACCGGACCGCTCTGGGTCGGCGGCGCACTCATCGGCAAGGTAGGGAGCGTCTTCACTTCGACCTCTACCGGCGGCGGCAACGAGACGACAATCGTCTCCTTCCATTGGACCCTGTTGCATCACGGCATGATCGTCGTGGGGCTGCCCTACTCAGCACCTGATCTGGCCGATATTAGCGAGCTCAAAGGCGGTTCGCCTTACGGTGCCGGTACCATCTCCTCCCCGGACGGCTCACGTCAGCCCTCTCAAAAGGAGCTCAACCTCGCGAGCTTCCAGGGCCACCACGTCGCTAAGGTCACCAAGCGGCTCGCCACCACGACGTAACCGCAACAGCGGCGCATAGTTACCACTGAGGACTGAGTGGCACGCGGTCGAAGATCTCGGCAAGCCGCCTCTGTGTACCGGGATCGGTCAGGGCTGGAGGCGTGTTCACCGCAAACATCGCGGTCTCGGCGATCTCGCGCGGGGCGTGAAAATTCTCTTTCCGCTGCCAGTGGCGTACGATGAACACGGCGATGTGGTCACCGGGAAAGTTGGTAAAATTGGCGAAGACGCCGTGCAACTCGGGAGCGCCAGTCAACGTTACGCCAGCTTCCTCTTCGAGCTCCCGAGCGAGAGCTTTTTCGATTGTCTCGCCCCATTCGACGCCACCACCTGGGAACCACCAGCCTGGCCGATAGCTGTGACGCACGAGCAGGACGCGCTGCTCGGCGTCAATCACCACGCCTTGTGCGCCAAGCGTCAGTCCCCGGCGCAGGCGCCAGATAGGCCGTAACACCTTATATAGTCCACGGTATCTGTTGCCTTGAGGCATGAGACCCAGGGATTCCTCCTGAAGACTAACGGTCAGCGGTTCAAGGGGCTGTCTTAACCGCACATTCTCCAAGAAATCACCATAGAAAGAAGGCGCTCCCACCGATACAAGCTATTCATGCCCGTGTTTACCCTCGCCCATCTCTCAGACATCCATTTGAGCCCGATGCCGCGCGCCAAGCGGCGCGATCTGCTCAGCAAGCGCGCGATCGGCTACGTCAATTGGCATCGCGGGCGAAAATACGTGCACCGGCGCGAGATTCTCGATCTGCTCACGCGCGATATGATCGATCGGAACCCCGACCACATCGCCGTGACCGGCGATCTCGTCAATCTTGGGCTACCCGAGGAATTTTTGCGTGCTGCCGAGTGGCTCCATCATCTCGGACCACCGAGCCAGGTTACAGCAATCCCCGGGAATCACGACGCCTATGTGCGTCTCCATCCCGAGGCAGGCACCCTCCATTGGCAACCCTTCATGGAAGCCAACCCGGATGGGGAAGCGCTGATGCCGACGCCGGAAACCCGGTTCCCTTTCGTCCGCCGTTTTGGCGACGTGGTGATCGTCGCACTATCTTCAGCCATTCCCACCATGCCTTTCATCGCCGCAGGCAAGGTCGGCGAGGCACAACGCATTCATGTGGCGAAGGCTCTGGAGGATTTCGGCAATCAAGGCCTCTTTCGCGTCTTGCTGATCCACCACCCGCCTTTGCGCGATCAGGCTGGGTGGCACCGGGGCTTGCGCGATGCAGGCAAATTTACCCAAGTCCTGAAAAAATTCGGCGCCGAGTTGATCCTGCATGGGCACAATCATGCCCAAACCGTATATGAACTCGACACCGCGACAGGGACGGCAGTTGTCGTCGGTGTCCCATCGGCGTCGGAGGCAGTGGACGGCCGTGTTCCATCAGCGCGTTACAACGAATATGGCATCGAGCGCACGGATGGAGGATGGCGCGTCGAGATGGTGGGCCGCTCGGTGGCGGCCAGTCCCGAACATGTATGGGAATGCGAGAGGCGGGTGCTTAGGGCGCGCTGAGCCACACTGCGGCGAACAAACCCACAGCGCCGGATAGAATCCCGATCAGGAAAGCCCAGACCACGACGCCCATACCCAGTCCCAAATGCCGTGTCTCGTTGGCGACCTTATCTGACGGATCCGGCCCGCTTAGCGCCGCATCGATCCGCTCCCGGCGCACGATCTCGCGCGCCATATATCTCGTAATACGATCGGCCATATCGGCGACATTGCTCGAACTGAACAAGGTGCGGCGGCCATTCTCGCTATTGCGAACGAAGAGATACGCACTCGATCCCTCGTCTACGGCGGCATAGGTAAAGAGGTCGATCCACAGCCGCGCGGGGCGGCTCGGCACGAGCACAAGATTAAAGCGATCGTCATGGGATGGAATCTCGGCGAATACGGCCTCAAGCTCGGCCTTTAACAATTCGAGGCGCGCAATCTCTCCGTCGCGGCGATCGGCGGCGGCATCGAGCTGCTCGGCCTCTTCGATGCGCGCCTTAAGGATCGCCTCGCGTAACGAGCGCGAAGCGGCAGGACGTGGCAGGATTTTTCCCTTTTCCTCCATTCCTATGACCTCTTAATTACCGCGTAGAGCATATCGCCGGGAATGAAGAAAAGGCGACCGAAATCGGCTGTCCGCAATGTCTACCAGGGCACCTTCGCCCGGTAACGTTAAGAGCAAAACGTTATTTCGTAGAGAGCACGATGGAGGCACGAGCGTCGTCAAACCATCTGTCGATGGCCATATCGAGATTGTCCTTAAGCCCCGCCTTCCATGTAGCGATCGTAGCGTCGAGCGCTGCTTCATTGGCGGTGATAAAGCTCTCGCGACTAAATGCTTCGTTCGTCTCGTTGACCAAGTAATCGACGCCGGCCCCGAGCGCCACGCCGATAGCTGCGCCGACCACTTGGCCACCCATCGGCTGCACCAAGGTTCCGGCTACCGCGCCTTGCTGTGCGAGCAGGATGCGCGTGCCGAGAGAAGCGGCGACCCGGCTCGAGAGATGACCGAAGCTGCGTGCCAGCACGGCGTTGATGGCCGGCCCGAGAGCCAATGCACCGACTGTGCCGCCAGCCGCTGCTGCACCGATGCCAACGATGCCGTCGAAGGCGCGATCTTCCATGAGATAGACCGGCGCTTTCCATTTCTGTGCGTCCCAGTCGAGCTTCACCTGAGTTACAGGTGTGGCGGCAGGAATGTCCTCGAGATGGCTCGTATGCTTGGCGAGAAAGAGCTGGAGCCACATATCGCCATTGGCGACCACACGTCTATAACTGTCATGCGCATGGCGTGCGGCCTGCTCAACGCCCGCTGCGATTACCTGGTCACGCAACTCGGGCTTCAGCACCTGTTCCTTGTAGTTTCGCAAGAAGTATTCCTTGACGTCAGCCTCAATAGCTTCGTTGACCGTCTCGTATTTGCCGGTCTCGATGAAGCGGGCCAAGGCAGAAGCGATAGTCTCCTTCAGCACCACGTAGGAGCGTTTCCAGGCGAAATACCAATCGGCATAGGCGCCGATGGCCTGCTCGCGGTCCTGAAAAGCCAGCGCGAAGGTCCGGTCGAGATCGTCACGTGCTGAATGCTTGATGCGCGCACGCTCCTCGTCGAGCATGAGTATGGTGTCGTTGACGAACTTGTCAGTCTCGGACTGACTCGCCACGACCTTGCGCAAGCTGCCGTCGATATCCTTGATGACGAGATCGACCGCATCTGGCGGCAGGCTCCTGTCTCCGAAGAAAATGTCGAACATGCTTTTGTCGGGATGGACGGCGGCGGTATGGTCGAGATGGCGGTAATAGCTGCGATAGAAGGTGGTGCCGAGCGAAACGAGTGCATAGGCCGAAAGCAAAAGCGCAACAGCGATGCCGATGGGCCTCAGCAACATGCCGAGTGCGCTCGGCTTGACAATCTTGACGCGACGCGCACGAGACCGGCGTCCAAGCTTGGTTGCCGCACGCTTGGCCGGCGGATGGGTAATTAACGCGATGGAATCTTCCGGAAGCGCGACAAGAGTGTCGCTTGGGGGCTTGGTCATGTTGTCCAGCATTGTTGACACCTACGGAGCTTGCTCTTCGCCGCTCCCAGCGCCCCCGGGCCTATATAGAACCGATCGGCGCATCATGTAAGTGTCATGACCGCGCTTTCGGCTCAAAAAGCGTTGCCGGAAATTAATGTTCTCGCGGGCTAGACATTATTTTGCGTTATAGGGCGTCGGCGCCCATTTCGCCGGTACGTACACGCATCGCACCTTCTAATGGCAACACAAAAACCTTGCCGTCGCCAATTCGCCCAGTCCGCGCCGCTTCGCCGATCGCTTCGACCGCGGACTCCGCCAGGGAGGCAGGCACCGCTATCTCGATTTTCACTTTCGGCACGTATTGCATGGTGTATTCGGCGCCGCGATAAATCTCGGTCTGGCCCTTCTGCCGGCCGAAGCCCCGCACCTCGCTCACGGTCATGCCTTGCACGCCAAGTCCCCCCAGGGCTTCGCGCACCGCATCGAGCCGATGTGGCTGGATCACTGCAATTATGTATTTCATGGCGCTGTCCCCGCTCACATGTTGTAGCCGCGCTCGCCGTGGAGTCTAAGGTCGAGGCCCTGCTCCTCGGTCTCGGCGCTGACGCGCAATCCAACGATCATCTGCACAACTTTGATGATGACGAAGCTGACCGCTCCCGACCATAACAAAGTAACGACAATCCCGGTGAACTGAATCCCGGCCTGATCTCCGATGCTTCGACCCTCGGCGAGCCCTATGCCGCCAAATGCCGTGTCAATGAACACCGACGTCAGCATGATGCCGAGAGCACCGCCGACGCCGTGAACGGCAAAGACATCGAGGGCATCGTCGATCTTCAGTCTGCGCTTGATGAAGCCAACCATGAAATAGCACACAGCGCCCCCAAGAATACCGATGACAAGTGCGGCGCCGGGTCCGACAAAGCCCGCTGCGGGAGTGATGGTAGCAAGTCCGGCGATCGTGCCGGTGGCGGCGCCGATCATGCTCGGCTTGCCGAATTTCGTCCATTCGATGACGATCCACACGAGCGTCGCCGTGGCTGCCGAAATCTGCGTCACGGTCATAGCCATGCCGGCATCCGCGTTCGCTTTCAGAGCGCTGCCCGCATTGAAGCCGAACCAGCCGACCCAGAGCATGCAGGCTCCGACCATGCACATCCACGGCGCATGCGGCGGACGCACATCATCGGGAAAACCAAGACGCGGTCCAAGCACGATGGCGAGGACAAGAGCTGAGACACCTGCGATCAGATGCACCACGATGCCACCGGCGAAGTCGAGCACGCCCATCTGGCCGAGCCAACCGCCGCCCCATATCCAGTGCGCCACGGGCACATATACGAGGAGGACCCAGAGCAACGTGAACAGAAGAAGCGCATCAAAACGCAGGCGCTCGACGAATGCCCCGACCATGAGAGCCGGGGTAATGATGGCAAAGGTCATCTGGAAGACGAAAAATACGGTTTCGGGGATGGCGGTATTCGCCGCCACGGCATCGCGCCCAACGCCCGAAAGGAGCGCTTTATCTAGATCTCCGATCCATTCTCCCGAACCCGAGAAGGCGAGGCTATAGGCGCAAATAAGCCAGAGAACAGAGACGAGGCAGGCGATGGAATAGCACGCCATCAGAACCGAGAGCAGATTCTCGGATCGAACTAGGCCACCGTAAAACAGGGCGAGCCCCGGCAAGGTCATGAAGAGAACAAGCGCCGTGGCCGTAATTAGCCAGGCGGTGTCGCCTGCGTCGATCATGGTTTCCCCCCAAAGACGGCTGCATGTAAAGGAGCCGCTGCCTAGAATGTTAGCATGACTTCAGGAGAACTTGTGGGGACCGATAATCGTTTGCCCACAGATAGGGCAATTCCCCAGGTCCAGTTAGGCCACAATCGATCGGGCAGAGATGGTATAGTGAAAAAATGAGCAAGGCCTTCACCAAAGAAGCCGAGGGCGGGGATGTCTATGACGACCTCCCTGATCGGCCAATTTCGCCCCATAACCTCGTGACATCCAATGGACTTGAGATGATCGAGACCGAGCTCGCGCGCCTGCATGAAGAGCATGCTGCGGCTCATGATGCCGACGATCGCGCGCTCTTGAGCAAGATCAACCGCGATCTGCGCTATTGGACCTCACGCCGGGCCACCGCTCAGGTGGTTGAGGTACCTACCGACACAAGTGAGGTGCGGTTCGGTTCAACGGTGACCATCGAGCGCGAGGATGGACGACGCCAAACCTACCGCATCGTCGGGGAGGACGAGGCCGATCCTTCCATGGGAACGCTATCCTACGTTTCGCCAGTGGCTCAGGCGCTCATGGGCAAGCAGATCGGCGAAATCGTCCAGGCCGGGGCCACAGAAGCCACGATCATCGAGATTTCCTAGTCTCTCAGGCTAGCTGCGAGGCGTTGCCTTGGTGGGCTTTTCCAGCATCAGCCTGCCCTCTTTCTGCACCAAGGCCTTTGCCTTGTTGGCGAGAAACGAGAGCATCCAGGGCAGGTAAACTTCGAGACGGACATGGTCCTCGGCCACGTCCACAGTGCCAGTCGCGGCCTGCCCGAGCAGGCTTGCACGGAAATCGAGATGCTCCCCGGCCCATTGGTCGTCAAGAACCACGAATTTCTCACCGAAGGTCGACCGCACATTGGAGAAGCCTACCTGCAGACGGCGTTTGGCTTCCACTTTGCCAAGCTTGTGGGGGATGGTGACAACAACAGGTTGTGACATCTTGAGAGACCGCTTCTTTCGCCAACAGCAAACTCATATGGAACGGAGAACCTTGATATTCCAGTGCCAAGGAAGGTCTACGCTTTCGGAGCTTTGTGATCGACATGGCCAAGGTCACGGCCCGGCGCCACCGCGTCCCTTACCTTCTGTTTCAGTTCCTTTATCTCGGGAAAGCGCCCTTCCCTCTCACGTGACCAGATCAGCTGAGCGTCGATGCGGACTTCGAAAACGCCGCCTGTTTCGTCAGGAATGAGCGTAAGTGAGCCGAGTTCCTCGGCGAAGGTGGATAAAAGTTCCTGGCCCATCCATGCGGCCCTCAGCAGCCAACCGCAAAGCCGGCAATAGGTGATGGCGACGTTAGGCTTCGGTCCCATGCGTGCTTTTTCCACAAGTCATGAACAGGGATGAATTTAGAACGTCCGGTGGGACCCAAAAAGGACTTTCGAAGTTTGAGTTTGATCAAGGACGAGCCTATTATTGCGGCACATCCTGGCCCAATGGGCGGAGCTACACAGGATGCGCCGCCATTGGCCCCTAAAATGGAGGCGAAGATGCAAAACTCCATCCATACCAAGGGCGAGAAACAGTCTCGCCTGCCCAATCCCATCCTCGATCTCGCGATCGCAGGCGTGGAAATGCAAATGAAAGCCTGGCAGGCCTACCAGATAGAAAGCGCGCGCTTCGTGGCCAAAAGATTGCAGGCAAATCTTGCCTTCCTGCAGTCGGTTGGTCATTGCGGTGACGCGGCGGCCATGAGTGAATGCCAACGGGTCTGGTTCGCGGATTGCCGCAAGGACTATGCCGAGAAATGGGGACGGCTCATAGGCACGAGTTTCGCCCTAGGCCTTACCGATCTGGCGGGTTTAGGACGGTTTACAGGCCGGCCAGCCACAAAGTCCGATACGCAACAATTCGAGGCTCGGCCCGCCGCACCCCCACAACGGCAACGAACCGATTTGGCTGCCTAAATAGGGCGTAATTTGCCCTTCAAAAAAATTACTTGCTGAGCGGGATTTCGGCCGTCGTCAGCTTGCCGAAGCATGCCTCCTTCCCTATTTTGCCGTTCGGGGGTCCCGTCATCGCCCCGTAACAGGAATTGTGGCTTGTTCGGGGACACAAAATCTCGAAAAAGTGAGGTCATGACAGCTCTGATTCGCGCCCAGACCACGTCACGGTCTATCGCCGCCCTATGTCTTGCGATCCTTTTCACGCTCCTCTTGGGGCTCACCACGCACGCAGCCACTCCCTTCGATAGCCTTCTCGGTTCATGGCGTGGCAGCGGACAGGTTCAGCTTAGCAACGGCAGCAGAGAGCGCCTCCAGTGCAACGTCTATTACACCGGAGGCGGCGCCCAACTCGGCATGGCCATTCGCTGCCAAAGCGAAAGCACAAATGTCGAGATCAGAAGCAAGCTCAGCGAAAGCGGGGGTCGTGTTTCCGGCACTTGGGAAGAGCGCACCTTCAATGCGTCAGGCACTGCATCCGGGCAGATTGGCTCCGGTAGGGTGAGTCTTCAGATCAGCGGCGGCATTAAGGGCTCCATGCAGGTATCATACAGCCCTACCTCTCAGAGCGTTTCGATCTCGACGTCAGGTGGTGGCCTCAAGAGCGTGCAGATCAGTTTGAGCCGAAGCTAGCTCGCCGCTCTGAAAGGCCGACCCCGATCCCCGGAGGCTGGAGGAGCGTGTCATGGGCGAACATCTGCTGACCTCTAAACTGAAGGGAGAGCGGCTCGAGCTTGCCGCCGGCGGTTCGTGGACTGCCTCCCACGCCAAGGAGCTCGAATCCCTTGTCGACGGCGTGACTGGTGACGCGGTCAAAGCAAAGACCATGTCTATCGACATGGCACGTGTCGAGGAACTCGACACATTCGGCGCTTGGCTTCTTGAGCGACTGACGCGCCAATGGCAAGCGTCAGGCCGCGAAGCTGTCATTGTCGGTCTGCCCGAGCACGACTTCGGTCTTCTCGAGGAGATGCAGACGGTCAACCGGTCGCCAATCGCTGCTCCAGCGCGTGACAATCCAATCGTTTCGGCACTTGTTTCGGTCGGAAGGGCCAGCGCCGGGTTTGGCCGCGACCTTATCAATTTCGCCGACATGCTTGGCGCCGTCGGCATCGCCGGGGTGCGCGTGCTCACGCGTCCGAGCGAATTCCGCTTCACCTCGATGGTACATCAGCTCGACCGCGTGGCATGGCAGGCGGTACCTATCATTCTGCTCATCACATTTCTCATAGGTGGCATTATTGCCCAGCAAGGCATCTTCCATTTCCGCAAATTCGGCGCCGAGCTCTATGCCGTCGACCTCGTGGGGATTCTCATCCTGCGCGAGATCGGCGTTTTGATCGTGGCGATCATGGTCGCCGGTCGCTCGGGCAGCTCCTATACCGCCGAGCTCGGTTCGATGAAAATGCGTGAGGAAATCGATGCGCTCCGCACCATGGGCTTTGACCCGATCGAGGTCCTGGTCCTGCCGCGTATCCTGGTCCTTATTATCGCGCTCCCCGTGCTGACCTTCATAGGCTCGATGGCCGCACTTTACGGCGGCGGCTTGGTCGCTTGGCTTTATGGCGGCATGAGCCCCGACATCTACATCTCACGTCTGATGGAAGCGATCTCGCTCACCCATTTTCAGGTCGGCATGATCAAGGCACCATTCATGGGGCTGGTGATCGGCATTGTCGCCTGCGCCGAAGGCTTGCAAGTGAAGGGCAGTGCCGAATCGCTCGGCCTAAAAACGACAGCATCGGTAGTGAAGTCGATTTTCCTGGTGATCGTGCTCGACGGAATGTTCGCCATCTTCTTTGCCTCGATCGGGATGTGAGTTTGAATGACTGACAACACCGTAATCAAAGTGCGCGACCTCGTTGTCGGTTTCGGCGACCAGAACGTGCTCGATCATCTGTCTCTCGACGTCCGCGGCGCCGAAATTCTCGGCGTCGTCGGAGCGTCTGGTGCTGGCAAATCGGTGTTGTTGCGGACCATTATCGGCCTTCTACCGAAACGGCATGGCACGATAGAAGTGCTCGGTGTCAATCTTGACGAGGCAAACGAAACCGAACGACGCGCGCTGGAACGGCGTTGGGGAGTCCTATTCCAGCAAGGTGCGCTGTTTTCTTCACTCACCGTACGCCAAAACGTGCAATTCCCCATGCGCGAGAATCTCAATCTGTCGCCGCGACTGCTCGACGAGATGGCTCTGGCCAAACTGGAAATGGTCGGACTTACGCCCAAGGACGCCGACAAACTTCCCTCTGAGCTGTCGGGTGGGATGACCAAGCGTGTGGCGCTCGCCCGGGCACTGGCGCTCGATCCCGAGATCGTCTTCCTCGATGAGCCCACCTCGGGGCTCGACCCAATCTCAGCCGGCGATTTCGACGAGCTGATCCGCACCCTGCAACAGACCTTGGAGATCACCGTGTTCATGGTGACTCACGACCTGGAAAGCCTCTATACCGCTTGCGATCGGGTTGCGGTCATCGCTGACGGTATAGTGGTCGCGGAAGGTCCAATTCTCACCATGCTCGAAAGCGAACATCCCTGGGTTAAGACTTATTTCCAGGGGAAGCGCGGCGGCATGCTGGCGGACCGCCAAATTGAGCGCATGACCTAAAGGACTTTGATCGATGGAAACGCGTGCCCGTTATGCCCTGATCGGACTGTTCATGCTCGCAATCATCCTGGCGAGCTTTGCCTTCGTCTATTGGCTCGAGAACAAGGGCGGTTTCACGCAGCGCGCTATCTATCAAGTTCGCTATGAGGGCTCAGTATCGGGTTTGCTCCCGGGCTCGGCGGTCCTATTCAACGGCATCCGCGTTGGCGAAGTTACCCATCTCACGCTCAACCCGAATGCCCCGGAGCAGGTGATCGCCACTATTGCCGTTGACCGCAACACACCAATTCGCACCGACACACTGGTCGGCATCGAGACGCAAGGTCTTACGGGCGGCGCGGCGGTGACGCTCAGGGGCGGTAGCGGCTCTACGCCTCAGGTCGTTGGTGATGGCGGCGCACCGCCTACGCTTATCGCGCAGCCCAGCGCGAGCCAGGACTGGACGCAAGCCGCGCGTGATGCCTTCCAACGCGTCGATGACGTCCTTGCTCAAAATGCCGAGGCACTGAATCAAGCCATCACCAATATCGAGACCTTCACCGATGCGCTGGCGCGCAATTCCGACAAAGTTGACGGTATCCTCGCTGGACTTGAGCGCATGACGGGAGGCGGAACCGGTGCCGGCGGCGTTCCGGTGTTCGATCTCTCAACTGGAACGGACCTCCCCTCGCCTCCATCCGAGGCACCTTCCTGGCAATTGGTAATCCCTGAGCCGACGACAGTCATGGGTTTCAACACCGACAGGATTTTGCTGCAACCTGCTGAAGGCGAGAGCAAGCAACTGCAGGATGCGCGTTGGAGCGACAACCTGCCGGTCTTGCTTCAGGCGAAATTGCTTCAGAGCTTCGAGAATGCAGGCTACGCGCAATCGGTGACCCGGACACAGGAAGGGCTCGGCGGCTACAAGCTTCTGATCGACATCCGGCGCTTCCATATATCGACCGAGGGCGAGCCAGAAGCAGAGATCGAGTTCATGGGCAAGATCCTGGATGCCGACGGCAAGATCATCGGCGCGAAGCTGTTTCAAGTCACGGCACCTGTCGCCGGGACCGATACGCCAGCCTATGCGCACGCTCTAGATCAAGCATTCGGCAAGGTGCAGACCGAACTTTTGCAATGGAGCGCGGCCACGCTCGACGCAGCACCCCCGCCGCTCACGCCCGAATCGCCGGCTATCGAGGCGGCGCCTGATGAACCGTCATCTGGCGATGAACCGCCAGCGAGCGAGCCTTCATCCGAAGTGCCGGGGGAGAGTCCCGGCCAACCGATGCCTTAGCCCTCTCAACTCCTTGATCTGGCTCAACGCGGCTCGAATGCCATTGCCGGACTCTCTCCGTTATGGAGTTGCTGGAAGCCATAAACGGGCGGCGGTCCGTGCGCGAATATACCGATGAACCGGTCGACGACGATGCGGTTCGCCAACTTATTGACGCCGCGATCAAGGCGCCCAGCGCCATCAATCAGCAGCCTTGGTCCTTTATCGTCGTGAAGCAGCCGGGCTTGCTGGGCAAGATATCGGACCGGGCAAAGGCGCATCTGTTGAAGGTTTCGTTCGACGCGCCTTCACATCCGTTTCGCGACATGTTGAACGATCCGAAGTTCCACATCTTCTATCGCGCACCGGTATTAGTGGTAATCGCCGCTCGCGAGCCGACCGACTGGGCGGTCGAGGATTGCGCACTGGCCGCTGAGAATCTCATGCTCGCCGCCTATGCCAAAGGACTGGGCACGTGCTGGATCGGTTTTGCTCAGCATTGGCTCTCGACGGCCGATGGCAAAGCCGTACTCGGCTTGCATCCTAAATGCATACCGGTCGCGCCGATTGTGGTGGGCCACCCGCTGCGAAGCCCGGCGCCGGTGCCACGCAAGGATCCAAGCATAAGCTGGCTCACCTGAAATTTCAGGCGGCCTTCTTCTCGAGCTCGCGCGTCCATTTACCGAGAGTGGCCAGACCGTTCATCTCGGCCCGATGGGCGAAGGCTGTTTGCGCCTTTTCCCGGTTCTCGGTTTTACCGGACCAGGCCTTTTGCGGAGCGGCCTGTAACGCGCGCCCATAAGAGAAGGTGAGGTTCCACGGCACGCCACCGATCTTATTCATGACGTCGAGACGCGCGGTAGCTTCGACATCGGATTGCCCGCCCGACAGGAAGGCGATCCCCGGCACGGAAGCCGGCACGCAGGCCTTGAGCACACGAAGCGTTTTCTCCGCTATTTCCATATCGGAGGCTTGCTTTGCGCATTTCTTGCCCGGGACCACCATATTGGGCTTCAGCACCATACCTTCCAGTTGCACCTTCGCGTAGTAGAGCTCCTGGAACACGGTCTTAAGCACAAATTCGGTGACCTCTTCGCAGCGTGCGATATCGTGATCGCCATCCATAAGCACCTCAGGCTCCACGATCGGCACGAGGCTCTGCTCCTGGCAGAGCGCGGCGTAGCGGGCGAGTGCATGAGCATTGGCACTAATGCAATTGTAGCTCGGTATGCCGGGGCCGATATCGATCACCGCTCGCCACTTGCAGAACCTGGCGCCTAGATCGCGATATTCGATCAGCCGCTCGCGCAAACCATCGAGCCCCTCAGTGATGGTTTCACCGGGTGAGAAGGCGAGAGGCTTTGCGCCTTTGTCCACCTTGATACCGGGGATGGAGCCTGCTTGTTCAATCACCCTGACCAGCGGGGTGCCGTCAGCGCCCTTTTGCCTGATGGTTTCGTCGAACAGGATCACACCAGAGATGCGCTCAGACATGGCTTTAGCGGAGCGGAACAGCAACTCGCGGTAGTCGCGTCGGTTGTTTTCCGTGGAATCGACGCCGATGGCATCGAAACGTTTCTTGATGGTGCCGCCGGACTCGTCAGCGGCGAGAATCCCCTTGCCAGGCGCGACCATGGCCGTGGCGATCTTGTTGAGTTCAACGAGATTCATACCGGTTCCCCAGTTGTCGACTTCAGCCTTCTCTTCGGATGTTTTTCCGCAGAATGGGGTCAAATTGCAAGCCAGTACCGCGCCCTGGACTGGTTTTGCAGCACATGCGGCTTGCTCCGGCCAAAATCTGATTGTCCACTAAAGATAGCACAACGCTCGGCCCAAACCTTGCAGGCCTCGCGGCCATGGTTGACATCACGGCACCCGGAGACCGAAAGCCTCTCGTAGCCCTGACCGGAGCCACAGGCTTCATCGGTCAATATCTACTCAAAGAGCTGCCGAAACGTGGTTTTAGGCTTCGCGTGCTCCTTCGACGGCCGACCATCATGCCAGAAGGTTGTGCAAGCGTGCTGATCGGCGATCTCGCCCGTCCTCACAACATGGCCGTGGGGCTGGCCGGCGTAGACGCCGTAATCCACACAGCCGGCATCGCCAGTACCATGTCGGGGACTGCCCGAGGACGATTACCGCCGCTTTAATACGGAGGCCACCGTCAAGTTTGCCAAGGCAGCCGAGCGTGCCCGCATCAAGCGCTTTGTTTTTCTCTCTTCGATCAGAGCGCAGTCCGGTCCGACCGCCGATAACGTGCTCACCGAGGATTGTGAGCCGCAGCCCACCGACGCCTATGGAAGGTCGAAGCTCGCCGCCGAGCAGGGGCTCGCCGAAACGGGCCTCGATTGGGTGGCGCTGAGATTAGCGCTCGTTTACGGACCGGGGGTGCAAGGCAACATGGCGCGGCTCATCAAGCTCGCGCGCTCGCCCTACCCTCTGCCCCTCGCGGGCTTGAGTGGTGAGCATTCTTTGCTCAGCATCGATAATCTGGTCGAAGCGGTTGACCGGGTTCTCGCCGCATCTTTGCCCTTGAAACGTCCCCTTATCGTCGCTGATCCAAAACCACTCACCGTCGGTGCGATCGTTGCTGCATTGCGGCAAGGACTCGGGCGCCGGGCGGGATTGTTCTACGTTCCTCGGTTCATGCTTGAAGCTGCGTTACGCGCAGCGGGCAAGATGGAGAACTACCAACCCCTGTTCGGCTCTTTGGTAGCCGATCCATCTGCACTTGGCCGCCTGAACTGGAAGCCGGTTGTTGCAACGCAGCAAGGTCTCGCATCTCTTGCCGCCGCCGCGTACAGGCAACATGTTTGATGCGCATAATTTCATTCTCGTCGCTCGATGGTCTTAGCTTCGTCGCATTTCCTTGCTACCAACGTCCTTGGCTGACGTGGGGGTCGCCGTTTGGAGCAAGGCTGCTTGCCTTGAAGCGCGACTCTGAGCCCTGAGCTTTTCTGTAATTGTTCAGAGCGTTCTTCCGGGCAGGCCGAGGAGAGAGAAATGGCACTCCCGAAGATCGTCATGCGCGGCAGGAAGATCATCCTCCTGAGCGGCTTCAAGGACGCAAGCGACGATACCGGCACCCGTCGTCGTAGTCTCATGGTCGATGCCGAGGACAAGCTGCGGCAGGCCGCCAAGAAAAACCCTGATGCTGTCGCGTTCGGCTACGTGGCCGGTGAATGGATTGCTTCGGCCTAATAGATCTGGTGAGAAGCACAATTCACGGTGAAGCGCAGCTTTTGCGTTTGGATCAGTCCTGCGAAACAGTGACACCCCACGGCGCATAGCCCACGGGTATCGACTTAACGACCTTCAGGCTGGCTACATCGATCACCGAAACATCGTTGCTGTTTCCGTTGGTGGTAAACAGGAGTCCATCGTCAGGCGTGAAGGCGAGCTGCCAGACCCGCTTTCCCACGAGCAGGTATTTCTCCACCTCAAGTTTCTTCGCATCGATCACCGCCACATGATTGGCCGGCCCCAAGGCAACGAAAGCCTTGGTGCCGTCCTTGGTGACGCGCACGCCGACCGGCTGGATATATTCGGGCTGTATGCCCGGTATCTCAAAACCGATCGTCTTGATGATCTCGCGCGTCTTGGGATCGATGACCGCGACTGTGCCACCGACCTCCGCTGTCACCCATAATTGCGTGCCGTCGGTGGTAAATTCAGCAAAACGTGGCCGCGATCCGACCAGCACATTGTCGAAGATCGTATTGGTCTCGGTGTCGATAAAGTGAGCCATGTTTGTGGTTTCCGAGGTCACCACCACAACCTTGCCGTCGGGACTGACACCGACGCCTTCAGGCTCGACACCGACCTCCACCTCCGCCAGTACTTCTCTTTCCGGAAGATCGACTATCGTAAGCAGGTTGTCGTCTTCATTGGCGATATAGACGGGACTTCCCAAGGGGTGGATGTTGAGCAGTTCCGGGTCGGGCCCGGATGGTAGATCGCCCACGAGATCGCGCGTGGATACGTCTAGCAGCTGTACGGTGTTGTCGTCGCTGGCACAGATCAGGAGTTGTTTGCCATCTCTTGTCAGCATGATTCCACGAGGACGCTGACCAACCTGGATCGTCTCCAGGACCTCGAGGGTCGTGCTATCGATCACCGTCAGCGAATTGCCTTTCTCGTTGGAAACGTAGACCGTGTAAGCCGCAGATGGTGAGGCGATCGAAATCGAGCCGAGCATCGCGATGACAATCTGAAACTTGTGCACGCTCACTTCCCTTCCCTTGCTAATTCGCATTTGCTTTCGGGCTGATCGATGCCGAGCGTATCCACCTCGGCATATTCATGGAGGAAGCCTTGTTGCGGCGACATCGATACAGGCAGTTCGGGACCGGCGACCAGGAGTGGCTGGCGAAGCTGTCCATCCCAAGGACGGAAAGTAACTTTCTGGCCCTTGAAGGCCGCAAGCTCGAGTTTATCGCTACGGAGATGTTTCGCGATGGAAGCGAATTCGGAAGACTGCGTCCGTGACGCCGCTTCGCCAATCGCCCGGACCGCGATCCAAGCCTGATAGTCGAGCGGCAACATGAAGCGATTGGCAAACCGCTGGAAACGATTCTGCATCTGTGTGGCACCCCATTGCTCGTGTGCCGGGTGCCAGCTCATAGCCTTGAGGCCTGCGGTGCCAGCCACTGGTCGAGGATCCCATGTGCGGTACGGAAGATAAGGACCGAAAATTTCCGCTTCATCGGCCACAACTACGACATCGTGCGTGGGCGCGCCTTGAGTAAAAACTGGCATTTGTAACTGGATTTGCTGCTGGCCGGTGTCGGAGCGACGTGCGCCAGGTGTCTCCTTGTATTCGCGCTCCTCGACGATGGTCGCCCCAAAGCGCCTGACAGCCCTATGCAAGGCATCGAGATAAGCGAGATCTTCAGGATGGACGCCTTTCAACACGAGCCAACGCTGCCATTGCTTCCACACGAGATATTGAGCGAGCGCATCGGCAAGCATGGCCCGATCCGGCGCCGTGTGCAGCACATTTGCCCGACAATCCTCTTGTCGTAGCCGCACTTCCGGTGCGCTCACGTTAAACAACAGCACGTCTTTGTCCTTAACCGAGTCCGCCAGCCGGAGAAGAGTCTCCGCAGGCGCGTCGACCAGCACGAAATGGTTGCCTTTCTCCACAAGCTTACGCAGGGCTTCAATGGCGTCAGCACCAATTGGAACGCGCTCGACGTCGAGCGTAAATGCCTGCTTGGTGAACTTGCCCGTAGTGTTGTTGTCTTTGAGAGCGATCTCAGCGCCGGCGATACCTAGATCACCAGGTTCGACATTGAGACGCGATAACGGGATCAGCCGCTTCACCTCCTGTTTCAAATAGCCAATGGACACCACAGCGCCTTCTTCAATCGCCCGAGAGCTTGACGCTTCGGAATCGGAAAGGGCCAATAGCGATGGGATTTGCGAAAGAAACGCCAGTGAATACCCTATGAGCAATACCAGCGGGCCGAGCTTAAAAGTGTAAGGCCTACGTATAAGAAACGATTGGCCATGCTCTAGCTCTTGCATCGACAAAACTCTCGCTCCCCTACACCTTTGACGCCAATGGGATTCTACCTGTTCGAAGCAGGAGAAAATAGCAGTACTAAGAGAGCGTACAGGCAATGGTTTCATTGACAAATGGCATAGCCACGCGCAATCTTAAGGCGCGAACCCGTCTGGAGCGGCCGGATAAAACCGGTCAAATCGGGATCACGCTAGGGAGGAAAAAATGGCGAGTTATAAGTTGACTGGCGCGCTGGTAAGCGCGCTAGTGATAGGCTTCGCCGGTGCCAATCTGCATCAAGCGCTAGCCCAGGAAGAAACGCCGGCAGCCGCTACCACCAAGCATAGGGATGCGCCTGTCGCTTCTGTCTCTCAGGATCAGCTGAGCGGTGCCGCTGGGGATGAGAACAATTTTCTGCATACCAACGGCAATTACGACCAGACCCGGTATTACCCCGGCAAGCAAATCAACACATCAAATGTTGGCAAGCTTCGCCCTGCCTGGATTTTCCAGACCGAAGTGAAGGAGTCATTGGAGACGACGCCGATCGTCGTCGGCGAGGTTATGTACGTCACCACTTCCTTCAACCACGTCTATGCCATCAACGCCAAGACCGGCGAGGCCTATTGGCATTACAAGCATAAGATGGGGCCCGTCACGACCTATTGCTGCGGTCCGAATAACCGCGGCGTCGCCATCTATGGCGACAAGGTCTTTATGGGGACCCTCGACTCCAAGCTGGTCGCACTCGATGCCAAGACCGGAAGCCTGATCTGGCAGACGGACATCTCCGAGCCTGAGCTCGGTTATAGCGAGACCATGGCGCCAACCGCCGTGGACGGCAAGATCTTGATCGGTACCAATGGCGGCGAGTATGGCATCCGCGGCTTCGTGCGTGCCTACGACGCCGAGACCGGCAAGCTGCTCTGGAACTTCCACACCATCCCCGAGGATTCCACCGGCGTATGGGCGACCCACGACGCCACGGGCAAGGATATGCATCGTGACATCGCAGCCGAGAAGGCCGCGCTCAAGAAGTTGGGTGATCCCTACAAGACGCTTGGCGGCGGTGTGTGGCAGAACCCGGCAGTCGACCTGAAGTCGAAACGCATCTTCTTCGTGGTCGGCAATCCTTCACCTGATCTCGACGGCTCCATCCGGCCGGGCGACAATCTCTATACTAACTCGCTCGTGTCGGTGAATCTCGACAACGGCGAGTATGTCTGCCACTTCCAGTACATCGCTCACGACGTATGGGATTTGGACGCGGTCAGCCCACCGATCCTGGTCGATGTGAAGGATAAGGACGGCAAGACCGTGCCGGGAGTGATCCATGGCGGCAAGACGGGCAATGTCTACGTCCATAATCGCGACGATTGCAGCCTGATCCGCTTCTCCGAAGCAATGGTGGATCAGACTGGCATGTGGTCGTTGCCCACGCCGGAAGGCACACCAATGCTGCCCGGCGCCAATGGTGGCGTGGAATGGTCGCCGATGGCGGCAAATCCCGAACTCGGGTTGACCTATGCTGTTAATCTCCACCAGCCGATGACCTATCACGTCGAGAGTTCGCCCTATCCGGGCGGCAAGCTCTGGCTTGGGGGTGCCTTCAAGGTGATCCCGGGTTCCGAGCAGTTCGGCAACGTCACCGCCGTCGATTATAATACCGGTAAGATCGCGTGGCAGAAAAAGACCCCGCTGCCGATGATGGGCGGGGCTCTGGCGACTGCCGGCGGCCTAGTCTTCACCGGTGAAGGCGACGGATGGTTCCGTGCCTACGATGCCAAGACTGGCGACGTGCTGTGGTCGTTCTTCGCGGGCGCCGGCGTCAATGCGCCGCCCGCCGCATACAATGTGGACGGCAAGCAGTACATCGTGGTCGGCGCCGGCGGTAACGTCCAGCTCGACTTCAAGCGCGGGAATAATATCATCGCCTTTACGGCTGATTGATTCCGCTCAAGACGCTTACGATAGTGCAAGGACGGGGCCGTTCGCCCCGTCCTTTTCATGCCAAGGAAGTCAGTTATGCTTCAATTGTCCCGGTTGGCCCATGGGATTTTTTTTACAGCCGCAATGCTGATTTGCGGGACTGCGCTAGCACAGGACACCCCGAACATCGCGGAGAAGGTCAAGCTCTGCGCCACCTGTCACGGCGAGCAAGGTATCCCGATCAACAAGCAGACGCCGGTGATCTGGGGCCAGAACGAGGGCTATCTCTACCTACAGCTCCGCGACTTCAAGAGCGGCGCGCGCCAGAACGCTCTGATGGGTCCGTTGGCTGCGGGTTTGGAAAAAGACGACATGCTGTCGATCGCCGCTTACTTCTCCAAATTGAAATGGCCGAACCTCGAGCAGCCCAGTGCATCTGGTGACGTCGCTACCAAGGCGCAGAGCGCTATCAATTCCGTCGGCCCTTGTACGGCCTGCCATCTGGAGCATTTCCAGGGAGACGGCAGCACGGCGCGACTCGCCGGGCAATGGCAGGACTACCTGCATACGACGATGCTGGCCTTCCGCGACAAGTCACGCGGCAATAATCCCGGCATGTCCGATCTGATGAAGGCCACCTCACCCGAGGACATTGCCGCTCTCGCGCAATATCTCGCGGGGCTGCAGATCGACGCTTATCTCGGTCATGGCCGTTAGTGGGTAGCGACAAGCTTTTCGCGCAGTGAAGTGAGCGAGGTGAGGTCGCTCGCAGTCTTGCCCTGCTTGTCACGCAGGGTCTTGTCCGCGCCGCTGGCGAGCAAAAGGTTGACGGCCTGCTCATGATCCAGCTCGGCCGCTATCATCAGTGCGGAGCGCCCGCGATCGTCCTGATCGTCAAGGTGTGCGCCGCGCTCGATAAGCAACGCGATGACTTTCATCATGTCGTTGACGCCGGCTTCGGAAGAATAGCCAGCCGCCCACATCAATGCCGTAAGGTTATGACCATAGCGGGCATTGACATCGACCCCATGATCCAGAAGCACGCGGACGACTTCAGGGAAACCTCGCCCTACCGCATAGACGATCGCCGTTTTTTGCGTCGCATCGAGCCAATTCGGGTCGGCGCCCTTATCGAGGAGGAACTGCACGATAGGCGTGCTTCCCATATAGGCTGCAGCGGCAAGCGGGGCGATTCCGCTCCGGCCCGGAAGATCGGCATTGGCGCCACGTTCTACCAGGAGTTCGACGATTGCGAGCCGGCCGTTTTCCGCGGCCTTGTAGAGTGCTGTCGAGTTATCGAGGTTTCGCGCATCGATCGGTGCGCCATGATCGAGGAACAGCGCCACCAGATCGGTATCGCCGACAACGGCCGCATGCGATAGCGGCTTGGCACCGAAGCGGTCGCGCGCGTCGAGAGAGGCGCCGGCCTCGAGGAGACGGCGGGCGACGTCAGGGCAGCGCTTGTCGGTCGCCTGGAACAGCAAGTTATTGATTTCGACCGTACTTGCGCCGCGGGCGATCTGCGCGTAGCGCTGGTCGAGCTCCTGGCAGGCCCGCTTGTTGGCAAGGGCTTTCGAGGCGGGCCAAGGGGTTAAAATGGCGAAGCACAAAGCCAGGCCGAGCCGATACGCAAAACGATTTGATCTCATGCCGTAATTTCTCTCCCTTACAGCCGCAGAAGCATTATAGCAGCGCTGACCGCGCGCCACGGCGGCGGTTTTTAACGTGGAATTTGCCAGGAAACCGCGCCATATCCGGGTCAATTTAAGCCCAAACCGATAGCAATTGCATGGAAACCACAGTCAGCCTGACCGAACTCACCGTGCCGCCCGAATGGGCGCCGCAAACAGCCATCTGGACGGCCTGGCCGGCCAACACCAAGCAGTGGGGCGGCGATCTCGAGCCGCCGCGCCGCGACCTTGCGGCATTGGCGCGCGCGCTCGCGCCGAGCAATACAGTCCGCGTGCTGGCGAATGGCGAGGAGGCGGAAGAATCGGCGCGCGCGAGCGTCGGCGATGTCGCCGAGATCGTGCCGGCGCGTTACGGCGATGTCTGGCTGCGCGACACCGGCCCCATCTTCGCCCGCAACGCAGACGGCCTCGTCGCGCTGCGCTTCGAGACCAATGGCTGGGGCGGCAAGTTCGATTTGCCCGACGATCATATCGTCGGCGACGCCATCGCGGGCTTCGCCCGTGTTCCGACACGCAAATTCGACTTCATCCTCGAAGGCGGCGCCATCGAGCAGGACGGCGAAGGCACCATCATCACCACACGCGATGTCATGCTCAACGCCAACCGCAACGCCTGGACGGAGCGTGCAGCGGAAGCCGCGCTGCGCGAGGCTTTCGCCGCGGAGAAGATCATCTGGCTCGATGAAGGTCTGAGGCACGACCACACCGACGGACACATCGACAATGTCGCCCGCTTCGTCGAGCCCGGCCGCGTCGTGTGCCAAACGCCGTCAGGCCCCGACGATCCGAACGCCGACATTCTCGACGCCGTCGCGCGCGCGCTGGAAGGCGCGACGGATGCGCAAGGCCGCAAGCTCGAGGTGATCCGCATTCCGAGCCCCGGCCTCGTGCGTGGCGCACCTGGCGAGCCGGTTCCCGCCTCGCATATGAATTTTCTCATCGCCAATGGCGTGGTGGTGATGCCGGCCTATGGCACCCCCACACAAGACGCCGCACGCGACGCCTTGCAGAGCGTCTTCCCCAATCGCACAGTGATCGCGCTCAACTCGCGCGGCCTGCTCGGCTCGGGCGACGTAGGCGGCGGCTCGTTTCATTGCAGCACGCTTCAGGAACCGCTCTAGATGGCAAAGCGCCCCCTCACCGTCGCCGCCCTCCAGGCGAGCTTCGGTCCCGACATGCAGGCGAATATCGCCAAGATCGAGGGCCTGGTGCGCGAAGCGGCGAAGCGCGGCGCGCAGGTGGTGCTGCCGCCCGAATTGTTCCAGGGCATCTATTTCCCGACGCGGCAGGACCCGAAATGGTTCGCGGCCGCCTACCCCGTAGCTGAGCATCCGGCCGTGATCGCGCTCGCCAGGCTCGCGGGCGCGCTTCGTGTGGTCATTCCCATCTCCTTCTTCGAGAAGGACGGGCCGCGTCATTACAACAGTGTGGCGATCGCCGATGCCGATAGCGAAATCCTCGGCGTCTATCGCAAGAGCCACATCCCGGACGGGCCCGGCTATCAGGAGAAATATTATTTCCGTCCCGGCGATACCGGCTTCAAGGTGTGGCGGACGCGGGCAGGCTTGATCGGCGCCGGCATCTGCTGGGACCAATGGTACCCGGAAGCGGCGCGCGCCATGATGCTCGAAGGCGCCGAAATCCTGCTCTATCCCACCGCCATCGGATCTGAGCCTTACGACCTCTCGCTCGACACGCATGCGCGCTGGCAGCTCGTCATGCAGGGCCATGCGGTGGCGAATGCCGTGCCGGTGGTGGCGGCCAACCGTATCGGCGTGGAGGAGAACGACGGCGTAACCCAGAGTTATTACGGCCACTCTTTCATCGCCGATCATACCGGTGCGCTGGTGGCGCGTTTCGGCGCGGATGAGGAAGGGGTGTTGATCCACAGTTTCGATCTCGACGAGATCGCGCGCTACCGCGCCGAATGGGGCTTCTTCCGCGACCGCCGCCCCGATCTCTATGCGAAGAGTCTTGGGTAGGCTGGCTTTGCCTAGCCTCTTCCGAGATCGTAGAATCAAGATCGCGCGAATGCTAAGAGAGGTCCGAGGTCATGATTATCTGCGGCCTGAAGGGCTTCAATATATTTTGCTCGCACATCACCGGCCTCGCTGAGATTACCGCTCCCCCATGTAAAGGGTTTGCCTCCGAGACGCTGGATCAAAAGGTCTGCCATCAAGCGTGCGTGACGACCGTTCCCGTTCGGGAAGGGATGAATTGCAACAAGCCGATAATGTAAACGGATGGCTATTTCGTCGGGCGGAAACGTCCGATGCTCAACCCAGTATCGAATGTCATCATACATCATCGGCATTTCAGCCGGAATACGGTGCGCCTCTATCCCGATATTCCGTTCAGTACGACGATATGTTCCTGCCCACTTCCAAACCTCACCGAACATCTGCTTGTGGAGTGATTTTGCAAAGTCCTCCGTCAAAAGGTCGGAGCGTTGACGTCCACGCGCCCAGGCAACGCCCTTTGCGATGTTCTTTTCTTCTGCTTCATTAAGGTCGTGCCGGTGCGTGATCCAACTTTGTAATAAACCGTCGCGTTCTGCTGGTTCCAGTGGTGTCGCGCCATCCGCTTCATGGAACACGTCAGTTGTCATACCTCGTTCCACAGATCGCGGTATCGGATGTTGTCGCGTATGTATTCCTCGATGCGGGCCTCCATATCGGTTTCGCCAGTGTCTTGATTTTCAAGCTTCATGCTGTGCGCAATCCGCCTCAATTCCTGCCGCGCGATTTTTCGGGCCCGACTCGCAACGAACTCTTCGAGCGAACTGTTCGGGACGAGCGCATAGACCAGCGTGCAGTCAAGCACTTCAGCGACACGCCGCAGGGTCTTTAGCTGTATGGAGCCAGTTACTTCGGATTTTTCGAGTTTATCGACAGTCTGGGGCCGAACGTCTAGCCGGGATGCAAGTTGTACTCCACTCATACCGAGTGCATCCCGGATCGCACGTATCCAGCCCCTTGGCGGAGGCGTGAAACGATCTTTGAGTTTGAGCGGCAAAAGCCGTTCGTCGAGGCGTTGCCGAGCGCGGTTACGAGTGCTATTTTTCATACTACAGCCTGATTTTATGTGATTTGAATCAGACTATAGCATGATATTTAATGTGTGAAAACAGGTTATAGGCTGATAATTTCACATCTAAATCAGCCTATAACCTGATTTTTCTCACCCCCGAAAAGTGCCAGATCATCATGGTGATCGTGGTGTTCATAATGGATCGTCATGATGAACATCCATCATGATCATCATGATGAGCATCATCCTCAGGCAGCTATTGATTGATCTCGGGCTCGACGAGCCGCGCGAGATTGCGCAACGATTCTTGCCAGCCGAGATAACACATCTCCGGCGGTATGGCGTCGGGTATGCCTTCCTGCACGATTGTAATCTCGGTGCCGACGGAGACCGGCTTGAGCGTCACCGTCACCTGCATCTCGCCCGGCAGATTGGGATCGTCGAATTTGTCCGTGTAGCGCAACCGCTCGCCGGGCACGAGCTCCTTATAGTCTCCGCCGAATGAATGGCTGTCACCCGTGGTGAAATTGCGGAATGACATGCGGAAGGTGCCGCCGACCTTCGCATCGAGATGGTGCACGGTACAGGTAAAGCCGTTGGGCGGTATCCACTTCGCCAAGGCATCCGCCTCGATGAAGGCGCGATAGACCTTATCGGGCTTCGTCCCCAGGACGCGGTGCAGTCGAACGGTGTTGGGCATGCGGTTTCTCCTTGATCTGTGATCCCCTCACCCGGCCGCCTTCGCCAAGGCGGCCACCCTCTCCCGTAAACGGGAGAGGGGGAAAGTTTGACACATCGCACGAACTATTCCCTCTCCCGCTTGCGGGAGAGGGCCGGGGTGAGGGCAAGCTACCAGCGGAGGGGAATGCCGATCCCGAAACTGAAACTCGGCCGGGCATAATAGTAGGGCCGGTAGGGCCGGTACGCTCTCACGGCGCGCGGCCTGCGTACCGCCGGAGGCGTTGCCCGCTTGGGAGGCACAACAACCGAGTTATAGCCGACGGCGGGTGTCCATCGCTCCACAGGGCGCGCCGGCAAGACGTGCGGTCCGAGCGCGGCAAGCTGGACACCGGGGATTTTAGCCGCTTGAGTCCTGATCGCCTGCGGGTTGATTGGTTCCGTCACCGCATCCCGGCTGGGATTGATCGCGCCAGTTATCGTATCCTGGGACGGCTTGATCGAGCCCGTTGCCGGCTTGTGCGCAAGGGGCGCGGCCGGTTTCAGTGCGGCCGTCTTCTGTGGCTTGGCCTCAGGGACCGGGCTTGCGTTACCGCCCGGCATCGACAGGAAGCCGTAAGCATAAACGGCAAGGCCGATGCCCAAATTAACGGCGATACACAACCGATACGCAAAGCGACTCATGGCGGACTCGTGAGGGTTTTGAACTCACGGGCGGATTTTGCGCGGCAAGGGTTAATAACACGCTAGTGGATCACAAATAACGCCACCACCAGAAGCTGCGCCCTTCCCTGAGGGACGCGAACCAGCGGCAGAGCGGATAAAGCAGGAGCAGCACGACGACCCAGACCCCATAGACGCCGGCCAGCCCGAAGCCGATTTCAGGCCGGCTCATGACGAGAGTGCCGGTCAGCGCGAAGGCGGTGACCACGGCGAGCGCGTGGATGAGATAGATATGCGTCACATAGAAGAAGAAGGGCACCTGCCCGAAAATGCGCAGCCAATCCGCCACGCGCCCCCTGACATGCTCGAAGGAAGCGAGCAGCATCAGCGCAGGCCCGAGCGTCATCATCAGAAAGAGCAGCGACGGCGGATATTTCTGGCAGTTGAGGAATGAGAGCGCGGTGGCGAGCGCCGTCTCCTGCACCGTCCAGGGCGCGGGATCGCCATAGAGATTGCTGGCGCGCAGCAGGAAGAAGCCGATAGTGATAGACACGCCGAGACCGAACAGAATGCGCTGACGTTCCTGCGGCGGCCGCGCCATGACCGGGCCGAGAGCATAGCCCGCGGCCATGACGCCGATCCACGGCACGATCGGGTAAAGCACGTAGGCGGTGAAACCGCCGCCAAGAGCGATGCGGCCCGGCTGATGCAGCACATGCCAGAGTCCGGAAGCGGCGCCGAGATCCTCAGGCCGCACGCCGTCGAGGAGGTTGTGGCCCGAGATCAGCACCAGGGCAAAGGCGACAAGGCCCGCACGCGGCAGGTAGACGAGCGCCGCCATCAACACCATGCAGGCGCCAATGACCCAGATGATGCCGCCGCCTACCGATGCCGGCAGTCCCGGATCGAAGCTCCAGCCGAACTGGATCAGGGTGAACTCGAGCAGGATCAGCCACAGCCCACGCGTGAGGAGAAACCGGCTGAGCTCGCTTGTGCTTTTGCCTCGTCCATAGAGCCAGGCGGAGAGCCCGGTCAGGAGGATGAAGGTCGGCGCGCAGAAATGCGTGATCCAGCGGGTGAGAAACAAAGCCGGCTCGGTCACGTCGCGCGGATTGAAGCCGTAGTCGCTGAAGAAATTGCGCGTGTGGTCGAGCGCCATGAGCGCCATGACCAGGCCGCGGAGAATATCGATCGAGGCGATCCTGCCTGGCGCCAGCGCTGGCGCTGTTTCCGGCTTGGCCAAGGTGCTTTCCTGCATGGTGATAAGCTCAAGCCTGAAGCGATTTGTCCCTAGCCTAACCGGACAAATCAGGGCCTTAATCGCCGCGTTTTACTCGATCCTGGGTGGCCGATTTGATGACTGAAATGCAAGGATTTTCCGTGGCGGGCAGGCGTCAATGAGCGGGCCAAGCCCCCTCATCTTCGTGGTTTCGGGCGAGACCTCCGGCGACAATCTCGCCGGCAGGCTGATGGCCGCGTTGAAGCGCAAGACGGACGGCAAGGTCCGGTTCGCCGGCGTGGGTGGGCCGGCGAGCGAGGCGCAAGGGCTGACCAGCCTCTTCCCCATGCGCGATCTGTCGCTGGTGGGCCTGGCCGAGGTCCTGCCGCATCTGCCGCGCCTCATCAGGCGGCTCAATCAGACGACGGATGCCGTACGCGCGCTCATGCCCGATGCCGTCGTTACCGTCGACTCGGCGGGTTTTTCCACCAGGCTCGCGCATCATCTGCGCGGCTCGGGCATCCCCGTTGTCCATTACGTGGCGCCGCAATTATGGGCCTGGCGTCCGGGCCGCGCCCGCAAGCTCGCCAAGCGAGTCGATCATCTGATGGCGCTTCTGCCCTTCGAGGAGGCGTTTTTCGCCGGGTACGGCATCCCTTGCACCTATGTCGGCCATCCGGCCATCGAGGGCGGCGCTGGGCACGGCGACGGACTCGGATTCAGGACACGCCATGGCATTCCCCCCGATGCGCCGCTGCTTTGCGTCGTCCCCGGCAGCCGCGCGAGCGAAGTCCACCGCATGCTGCCGGTCTTCGGCGAGGCGTTGCACCGCCTGAAGGATCGTCACCCGGATTTGCAGGTGGTTATCCCGGTAGTGGACGCGACGGCGGAGACAGTGCGCGAGGACACGCGCGATTGGTCCTTAAACGTGACCCTTGTCGATACGGGTGAGCGCTACGACGCTTTCGCCGCCGCCGACGCGGCTCTGGCCAAATCGGGGACGGTGACGCTCGAACTTGCGCTCGCCAAAGTGCCGATGGTCGTGGCCTATCGGGTGAGCGCCGCGACCGCGTTCCTGATCCGCCGCATGGGGGTGAGCGTCGAGCATGCATCGCTGGCGAATCTGCTGGTCGGCCGCGAAGTGGTGCCGGAATTCATCCAGGAAGCTTGCACCGGTCCGGCCCTGGCCGAGGCGGTCGGCGGTTTGCTGGATTCGGAAGAGGCGCGCGAGATGCAGCGCGCGGGTTTCCGCGAACTCACCGAAGTCCTCGGCGAACCCGACCCGCCGCCGAGCGAACGCGCCGCGCAAGTCGTGCTCGATATTGTCAACGGGCGCGATAAGTCGACCTAAATATCCCCTCACCCGGCTTTCGAGGCCGGATTGCCAGGCGAGGCTTGCACCTTGGCGAGATGGGACTCGATACTGTCGTTGATCATGCTCGCCACACGCAACGCTTCAGCCCCGGCATAGCCGTCGACCAGCGGCTTGCCCCCACTCGCGATGCAATCGAGGAAGGCGTCGATCTCGTTGGCGAGACTGTCCTGCTTCGGGATCTCGAACGTCTCGGTGGCGATGGCGGCGAGGCCTTCGGTCATCGGGTCGCCGCGTAAGCGGTAGCCGAAGACCTTGCCTTCGCCGAGGTCGCAGTTGAGATAATGGTTGCGCGCGAACACGCGCATGCGCCGTTCGATTTTGTAGCTCACCCGGCTTGCCGTGACATTGGCAACGCAACCCGACTCGAAGGTGAGCCTCGCGTTGGCGATATCGACATTCTTGCCGAGCACCGGCGTGCCGACCGCATCCACGCTCTCGACCCGCGAATTGGCCAGGCCGATGATCATGTCGATATCGTGGATCATGAGATCGAGCACCACATCCACCTCGACGCCGCGATTGCGCCAGGGCGCGATGCGGTAGCTTTCGAAATAAAGCGGCTCCTCCAGGGTGTTGGCGAGCGTGCGATAGGCGCTGGAGTAGCGCTCGATATGGCCGACCTGGAGCACCACCTGGCGCTGTTCGGCGAGTTTCGTGAGCGCGAGCGCGGTGTCATAGCTGTCAGTGAGCGGCTTCTCGATCAGCACGTGGGCGCCGGCTTCGATCAGCGCGCGGGAGATGTCGTAATGCAGCGGCGTCGGCGGCGCGACGCTGACGGCATCGACCCGGCCGATAATGTCGTGGAAATCAAAGGCGGCCTCGGCGCCGAATTCCTCGGCGACGGCCTTGGCGCGGGCCTCGTCCGTGTCCACCACGGCGACAAGCCTGGCGCGCGGATTCTTCGCGTAATGGTTGGCGTGGAAGCGGCCGAAATAACCGGCGCCCACCACGGCGGTGCGTATCTCTTCTGTCATGGCTTCCTGTCGGCCCTCGCCGCCGACTACCATAGCGGCGGCCATGAATCCAGCTTGGGAAAGGCTCTGATCGGTGCTAGCGGAGGGGACCTCCCGCCTTTAATCATTGGTCCCTATGAAGCTTGGTTCGGACATTCTTCTTGCCTCACCGCGGCTCAAGGGCTTGCGGGTCGGCGTGCTCGCCAACCCCGCCTCGGTGGACCGGGACTTCCGGCATGTGGCCGATCTTCTGGCGGCGGCGCCCGACTGGACGCTCACGGCGATCTTCGGGCCGCAGCACGGCTTCCGTTCCGACCTCCAGGACAACATGATCGAGACGCCGCACGCCAGGGATACGAAACGCGGCGTGCCCATCTTCTCGCTTTACAGCGAAACGCGCGAGCCGACGCCGGAGATGCTGTCCCTGATCGACGTGCTGGTTATCGACATTCAGGATATCGGCGCCCGCATCTATACCTTCATCTACACCATGGCCAACTGCCTGCGCGCCGCGGCCAAGGCCGGCATTCCCGTGATCGTGTGCGACCGGCCCAATCCGATCGGCGGCGTGGCGGTGGAAGGCCCCATGCTCGAGGTGGGCTACGCATCCTTCGTCGGCCAATTCCCCATCCCGATGCGGCATGGCATGACCGTGGGCGAACTGGCCCGCCTGTTCAATGAGGCACACGGCATCGGCGCCGCGCTCGAAGTCGTGAAGATGGAAGGCTGGACGCGCGAGATGTATTTCGACGATACGGGTCTCCCCTGGGTTATGCCCTCCCCCAACATGCCGACGCTCGATACGGCCATCGTCTATCCCGGCACGGTTTTATTCGAAGGGACCATGCTGTCGGAAGGGCGCGGCACGACGCGGCCTTTTGAGCTGATCGGCGCGCCGTGGCTCGATGGCGAGGCTCTCGCCGCACGCATGAATGCGCTGGGCTTGAGTGGTGTGCATTTCCGTCCGGCGATTTTCGAGCCGACCTTCCAGAAACATGCGAACGAGACCTGCGGCGGCTGCCAGATTCACGTGACGGACCGCGAAATTTTTGCGCCGGTCGCGGCCGGCGCGGCGCTGCTGCGCGAATGTCATGGCTCGGCGCCGAAGCACTTCAAATGGCGCGACCCGCCTTACGAATATGAGCACGACAAGATGCCGATCGACATCCTTGCCGGCTCTCCGCAACTCCGCGAGCAGATCGAGCGGCAAACGCCGCTCGCGGAGATCGCCGCGAGCTGGCGCGAGGGCGAAACCGCGTTCGAGGCGGCGCGCAAGCCGTATTTGCTCTACTAAGAACCTAGAACGGCGAGACGAGGAGATAAAACAGCGCGCCGATCAGCGCGGTGGCCGGCAGCGTGATCACCCAGGCGATGAGAATGGACCCGGCAATGCCCCAACGAACCGCCGAAACCCTGCGCGCCGTGCCGACGCCGATAATGGCCCCGGTGATGGTGTGGGTGGTGGAAACCGGTATCCCGAGCGACGTGGCGAGATAGAGCGTGGCGGCGCCCGCCGTCTCGGCGCAAAAGCCTTGGACCGGCTTCAACCGCGTGATCTTCGAGCCCATCGTCTTGACGATGCGCCAACCACCAACCAGCGTCCCGAGGGCCAGTGCCGCATAGCAGGTGATGACCACCCAGAACGGCACAAAGAATTCGTCGCCGAGCATCCCCTCGGCGAACAAGAGACCGGCGATGATGCCCATGGTCTTTTGCGCGTCGTTGCCACCATGGCCAATGGAGTAAAGCGCCGCCGAGCCCAATTGCATGACGCGAAACTGCTTATCGACGGCAAACGGCGTGTAGCGGCGATAGAGCCAGGACACGGCAAGCCATAAGAACAAGGCCAGCACCATGCCGAGCAGCGGCGACCACACGATGGCGCCGGCGGTTTTCAGGATGCCCGGTAGGACCACAGCGCCGGCCCCACCCTTGGCGATACCGGCGCCCACAAGGCCGCCAATCAGGGCATGCGAGCTCGACGACGGAATGCCGCCCCACCAGGTGATGAGGTTCCAGCTGATAGCGCCCATCAGCGCGCCAAAAATGACCTGCCAGCTCACCACCTCCGGGGAGATCAGGCCCGTGCCAATGGTCGCGGCGACATGGACGCCGAAGAAGAGAAAGGCGATGAAATTGAAGAACGCGGCAAAGACGACGGCAACGACGGGCGAGAGCACGCGCGTCGAAACGATAGTGGCGATCGAGTTTGCCGCATCATGCAAGCCGTTGAGAAAATCGAAGATGATCGCAACAGCGATGAGCGCGACGATGAGATAAAACGAGCCAGCCATAAACGTAGCCGGTTGTCTTCAAACGTGCTCGATGACGATGCCCTGAATCTCGTCAGCGACGTCGTCAAGCCTGTCCACGGCCTTCTCCAAGTGATTGTAGACTTCGTTGCCTCGTATGAATTCCATGGCGTCCCCCGCTTTGGCTTTCTGGTATAGGCGGCTAAGACCGCGCTCGTGGATATCGTCGGCTTCGCCCTCAATGCGCGTAATGTAAATGCAGATCTCGTTAAGTTCGGTGGCGTTCTTGGACAGATCCGAGAGCATGGAAATGGCCCGTTGAACGTACTCCGCTCCCTCTACGATGGCGTCGGCCATAGCCTGCATGTCGGGCTCAAAGGACCGCACCTCGAACAACATGATGGCCTTCGCCGTCTGTTGCATCTGATCGACGGAATCGTCCATCGATGTAATCAGGCTCTGGATATCCGCGCGATCGAATGGGGTGATGAAGGTGGTGCGAAGACTGAGCAGCACGTCCCGCGCGATGTCGTCGGCCTGGTGCTCGAGATCCAGAATGTCCTTGAAGCGCCGCTCGACCTCGTCGCCGCCCTTCAGCAACTCGCGCAGAGCCCTCGCGGCCGTGACCATGACGGCGGCATGCCGCTCAAATAGCGGGAAAAACGTTCCCTGGCGCGGCATCAGGCGGTAGAACCAGTGCAACATGGCGCGCCCCCCGCTCCCCGCTATCGGAACCCATGCCGTCCGATAAGCGCATTGATTGGAAAATCGCACAAGTGAGCTTCGTGGCCTATCCCCCCCCTGATCCTAGCCCGGAAAGCCCATGTTTCCCATTTCGGACGATAACCCGCGCAACATAACACCTTACGTTACCTGGTCGCTGATCGGCGCCTGCGTGCTGGTCTTCCTCTGGCAGGTCTCGCTCGGCCAGCAAGGCGGCGAGCGTGCCATCTTCGAGTTCGGCATGATCCCGTCGCGCCTGTTCGGCTATAGCGAACTGAGCCCGGGAGGGGTTATCCCCGCCTGGGCAACCATGCTCACCTCGATGTTCATGCATGGCGGATGGCTGCATCTTGGACTGAACATGCTGTTCCTGTGGATCTTCGGCGACAATGTCGAAGAATCCATGGGTCATGTCCGATATCTCATTTTTTATCTGGCCTGCGGCATCGCCGCAGCGCTGTTGCAGGCCCTGATCAACCCCGGCTCCACCATTCCCATGGTCGGGGCGAGCGGCGCCATTTCCGGCGTGCTCGGCGCTTATGTCCTGCTGCACCCGCGTGCCACGGTGCGCGTGCTGATCGTGCTTGGCATTTTCGTCACCATGGCGCATCTGCCGGCGATGATCGTGCTCGGCATCTGGTTCGCCACACAGCTTTTGAGTGGCGCGCTCACCCCAACGGGCCAGCCGGGCGTCGCCTTCTGGGCACATATCGGCGGGTTCGTTGCCGGCATGGTCCTGGTGCCGCTATTCAAGAAGCGCGATGTGCCGCTATTTCAAGCGGCGCGTTCGCGTCCCTTCGAGATCGAGCGACGGCGTGGCCCCTGGGGCTGATGTTCAGCGCAAAGTGTTTTGCGACAGCATCGGGCAGCCGAGGGTTTTTTCCAGCGCCTCGATCAGATCCTGCTCCGACTCGGCATTGATGTAGAGCCCGCCATTCTTATCAGCGAGGCATTTGACCTCGCCAATGCTCTGTTCGCCCGTCCAGGAGAAATCCTTCACGCGATAACCGATGACATGCACGGTGAGCTGCATGGCGTCATCATGCAGCCTCTTGCCGAGCTCGCAAGGTTCCCCACCGCAGGTCTCCTCGCCGTCGGTGACCACCACGATCATGCCGGGCTTCTCGCGGAACTTCAGGACTTCCGCCGCCTGGCTCACCGCGGCGACGAGCGGCGTCTTGCCGGCAGGATTCAGGGAATTGACCTCGTACATGAGCGCCTCGGTCGCGTTCGCCATCGGGGCAAAGTTGAGCTGGACGTTGCATTGATGGTAGGGGCCCGGTCCATAGGTGATGAGGCCAATGCGCCGGTAGCGCGCCGCGCTGGGGAGCACATTGGCCAGCGCCGAACGCAGCTTATCGATGCGCGTGACCGGGACTGGGGTGGAAACGCCGAGCCTGTCGGTGCCTGCCATGGAGCCCGAGGCATCGAATACCAGCATGGCATCTTCGGTGCAGGGCATAGGCTCTCCATCCTCCACCGCGGCGGCAGGACATGCGGCAATGCCGGTAAACATGACCAGCGCCGCAACGCGGATGGCGGTAAGCACCGAACCCATGCTATGTCTCCAGGACGTGGCGATCATAGCTTAAGTTTGAGCGTTGCTTTCGGTTGAATCTCCCCCTTTACGACCATTTCACTCAAGCCCATCCCGCATATGGACAACAGATGAACAACGGTTCGATCCGCGTATCGCTCATCATCTGTGCCGCAATCCTGCTCATTGCGGGGATCTATTTCGCCAGTTCCGTTTTCGCGCCGCTAACCTTCGCCCTGCTGACGCTGGCGCTCGTTTGGCCGTTGCAGGAAGCGCTGGAAGAACGCCTGCCGAAATTCGTCGCCCTGTTCGTCACGCTCACCGTCACGGTGATCGTCGTTCTTGCTTTTGCTTCGATCCTCGCCTGGGCGCTTAGCGGCATCGCCGATTGGCTGATCAGAAACGTGCAGAGGTTCCAGACGATCTACACGCAGGTGACGGATTGGCTCGAGGAGCACGGCATCTTCGTCGCCGGCGTTATCTCCGAGCGTTTCGACGTGGCCTGGCTCATCCGCATGTTCCAGGAGGTCGCGCTGCGCATCAACCGGCTTTCCGGTTTTGCCATCCTCGCCTTCGTGTTCCTCATGATGCTGCTGCTCGAGGTCAAGGAGTTCAGCCGCAAGATCGGCTCGCTGAAGGGTGCCGGCCCCAAGCTCGTCGAGGCCGGAAGCGAAACCGCCCAGCTGATCCGCCGCTACATGCTGGTGCGTACGCTACTCAGCCTCATCACCGGGCTGGCGGTGTGGGGATTTGCCCTGCTCATGGGCGTCGAGCCGGCTAGCGCCTGGGGTCTGCTTGCCTTCACACTGAATTATATCCCGTTTCTCGGCTCGTTCGTGGCGACGCTACTGCCGGGCCTGTTCGCGCTGGCGCAACTCGACACCTGGTCGGCCATTCTCGTGGTCATCGTGGGCCTGGCTTTTATTCAGTTCCTGCTCGGGAATTACGTCGAGCCGCTGGTCGCGGGCGCCGCGCTCTCCATCTCGCCTTTCGCCGTGGTGTTCGCGGTGTTTTTCTGGGGCTATCTCTGGGGTATTCCCGGCGCTTTCATCGGCGTACCCATCATGATCGCCGTCATTGCCGTCTGCTCGAAATTTGCCGGAAGCCGCTGGGTTTCGACGCTGCTCTCCGGAGTTCCGCCCGATCTGTTGAAAAGACGCTAGGTTCGAGGCTTGAGTTTTGGGGGCGTTCCTATGACGCGCGCGCGTAACCGTCAGGTGAGAAAAGTCGAAGCCGGCTCGGTGGTCGATCCGCGTCACGGCGATATCGAGGACGACGCCTCGAACACCAAGCGCTACTCCATGCTGTCGCTCGCCGGTAATATGCTGGTGGAGATCAGCTGGCCCAAACTGATCATCGCCTGGACCCTGCTCCTGATCGTCCCGGGGCTTCTGCTCGGGCTGGCGCCCATCATCGCGCAGGAATGGCTCGCAACCGTCTCGAACAAGATCACCCATCTCATCGGCCTCTGGTCGTTGCTGATCCTGGCGGTGATCATCGCGCTTGGCTGGTTCGGCTGGCGCGCTCTTTTCCGCATGGTCGAGGCGAGTTTCTGGGCGCTGACTTCGATCGTGGTGCAGCCCGGATATGCGATGGTCCGCGAGGGCCTGCGCCATATCGTCGAGAAGCTTTTCGCCAAGAATGCCAACGAGGCTGTGCGCGCCAATCTGCGCGCCATTTCGGCGGCGGTGGCCGGCATCATCGTCTTTGCCTTGTCGCTGCTCGTGATCCGGTGTGTCTGGCCCTATGCGGATTTCTTCGGCAGCCTCTCCGAACTGAAATCCTGGAAACATGTCGCGGTCCTCGCTCTGGCCAACAGCGTGGCGCTGATTACCGCCTATCTCGCCATTGCCGCCCTGATTTGGGGCTTCGCCGACGCCCTCATGGCTCAGCCGCGAAGCCTGGCGAAGTTTGACGCCGTGCCGCGCGGCGGACGCAAATGGCGCGTTGCGCATCTATCCGACATTCACGTGGTGGGCGACCGCTACGGATTCCGTCTCGAGAGCGGGCGATGGGGCCCGCGCGGCAATGAGCGCCTGAAACGCCTGTTCAAGCAGCTCGAGACGCTCAACAAGAAGGACAGGCTCGATCTCATCCTGATTACCGGTGACATGACCGATGCCGGAATCTCGACGGAATGGGCGGCTCTATACGACATTCTCGCCGATCATCCGCGCCTCGCCGGCCGCGTCTTGATGCTGCCCGGCAATCACGACCTCAACATTGTCGACCGCGCCAATCCCGCGCGTCTCGATCTGCCGACGAGCCCCAACCGGCGCTTGCGGCAAATCAGGTGCCTCGCTGCCATGGACGCAATCCAAGGCAAGCGTGTCCGCGTCATCGATCGCGATAAGGACCGCGTGGGCAAAACGCTCGCAGATTCACTACGCTTGTACCGCAAGGCGTTGGCCCGCTTCGCCGATGTCGCGCGCCCAATTCTCTCCTATGCGATACCCGATCTCTGGGCGCGATCGTTTCCCCAGATCGTACCGCCCGACAAACCCGACGGGCTCGGCATCATTCTGCTCGACTCGAATGCGGATGCGCATTTTTCCTTCACCAACGCGCTCGGCCTGGTCACGGCGGAACAGATGCGCGGGCTCAAGATCGCATGCGAAGCTTACCCGGATGCCTGCTGGATCATCGCGCTGCACCACCATGTGATGGAATATCCCTGGGCGGTGAAGGCCTTCTCCGAACGGATCGGCACGGCACTGATCAACGGCAATTGGTTCATCCGCAGCCTTAAGTCATTGACCGGACGAGCAATTTTGATGCATGGGCACCGGCATATCGACTGGATCGGCGAGATCGCCAAGCTTCCCGTGGTCTCGGCCCCCTCCCCCGTCATGGAAGTCACCGACGAGCGCGACACTGCCTTCTACATTCATACCTTGGCGATCGGCAGCGATGACGATCTCAAACTGCACAAGCCCGAGCGCATCGTCGTGAAAGGCGAGCGCGGCGCGAGAGGGGCTCCGGCCACCTAATGACCATCCGCGATACGCTGCTGGTCGATCTGGCGCTCCAGGGTGGCGGCGCGCACGGCGCATTCACCTGGGGCGTGCTCGACCGCCTGCTCGAAGAACCGTGGCTCGAGATCGAAGGCATATCGGGGACCTCAGCCGGCGCCATGAACGCGGCGGTGCTGATCGACGGTCACGTCAGAGGCGGGCCCGAGGAAGCGCGCAAGGCTTTGGAGAAATTTTGGAGCGCGGTGTCGCATGCGTCCATGCTCAGTCCCTTCCGGCGCACGCCACTCGACATGCTGCTCGGCCGCTGGACGCTCGACTACTCGCCGGGCTTCGTTGTCATGGACCTCATGTCGCGCCTCTTCTCGCCCTATGAGCTGAATCCGGCGGGGGTCAATCCTTTACGTGGAATTCTCGCCAAATGCGTCGATTTCGACCGATTGGCACGCGCGCCGATCAAATTGTTCGTCACCGCCACCAATGTCCGAACCGGCCGCGGCCGCGTGTTCCGCAACGACGAAATCACGCCGGAGGTCCTGCTCGCTTCGGCCTGCCTGCCGGTCATGTTCAAGGCCGTCGAGATCGACGGCGAGAGCTATTGGGACGGCGGCTATTCCGGCAATCCCACCATGACGCCCTTGGTGCGCGAGTGCAAATCCAGGGATACGATTCTCGTTGCCATCAATCCCGTCGAGCGTCCGGGTACGCCACGCACGGCACGCGACATCCTCAATCGGCTCAACGAGGTATCCTTCAATGCGGTGTTGCTGAAGGAGTTGCGCATGATCGCCCTTCTGCAGCAGGTGGCCGATCCAGGCCATTCGGAGGGCGCATTATGGGCGGATATGCGCATCCACCTCATCCCGAGCGATCTTCTCGCCGAACTGGGCTATTCCTCGAAGCTCAATGCGGAATGGGATTTCTTCTGCATGCTGCGCGATCAAGGCCGCGTTGCGGCGCAGACCTTCCTCACGGCGCATGGACCAGATCTCGGACGCCGATCGACCTGCGATCTCGAGGTGCTGCTTCAGGGTGTGTGACAAAAAAGATTGCGGCACGATCGATGCCGCAATCTCTGTCTCTGAACAGCTGCCGTCAGCTTCTGACGCGCAAAGCCCACACGATCAGCAACACGCCTTCGACGAGCAGGATGATGCCGAACACGAAGGGCACGGCGATCGCCGTGGTCAAAGGCGACCCAAGCAGCAGGATACCGATGATCAGGCTGGCGAGGCCGAGCAGGAAGGACCCGAAGCCGCCGCCGGAGAAGCCGCCGATGATGCCGACCACGCCCATGATGATGGCGAGCACACCGAGATAGACGACCACTGCCGTGGGGATGGCAAGCGCGGTGACGAGCGGGTGTTGCAGCACCACGATGCCCGCTACGATGCCAAGGACACCGATCAGAAGCGACCAGTACCACGGGACACTGCGATCGACGAAGACGCGTACCAGCTCGAGCACGCCGATGAACAGCAGATAGAGGCCCAAGAATACCGAAAGAGCGACAAGAGTCGCGGCCGGCGCCGTCAGCAGCAAAATGCCGAAGAGGATCGCGGCGATCCCTTCGAGCAGGAAAATCCACCAAATGTCCGATTGATCGGAGAGTAAGCCCGCTGTCGACATGATATTAGCCTCCCTTTATTGCCCCTAAAAAGTCAGTCCAGCTGCTGGATTTATAGCGTATTTCTGGTCCAGTTTCAGTCCTTGATGATGGCTGGTTGCTCAATTTCCACCGTATGAGAGACTAGGGTCCATCGAGATTCCCTTGGCGGAGTAAGCACTTGCCGAAGCCTGTCAGACGTGTTCCCCGCTTCATGTGGCGCGCCACCGGTTGCATCAAGGGCGAGCGCGCCATCCCGGAGGAGACCGCCATCGCCTTCACTTTCAACACCGCCTCCTATGCGGTGATGATGGCGAGCCCGCAAGACCTCAAGGACTTCGCCATCGGTTTCAGCCTGACCGAGGGTGTGATTTCCGCCATCGAGGATATCGAAACCATCGATATCGTCGAGGAGGAGATGGGCATCGAACTGCGCATCTGGCTCAAGGCGCCCCAGGCCGCAGAATTTCTCGGGCGGCGGCGCAAGCTGACCGGCCCGACAGGTTGCGGGCTGTGCGGCGTCGAAAGCCTGATCGAGGCCATGCGCCCGCCACCTGAGGTCGGCGACGGCCGCGTGTTCACGCCGGATCAGATCATGACGGCGGTGGATTCGCTCTTTCCTTTGCAGGCGCTCAACCAGGAGACCCGCGCGGTACACGCGGCGGGTTTCTGGGAGCCCGAACGAGGGCTTATCGCCGTGCGGGAGGATGTCGGCCGGCACAATGCGCTCGACAAGCTCGCCGGCGCGCTTGCAGCGGACCATGTCACGGCGGCTCAAGGCCTCGTCGTCCTGACGAGCCGCGTGTCGATCGAAATGGTGCAGAAATCCGCCATGATTGGCGCAGCAATCGTCGTCGCCGTATCGGCGCCGACGGCGCTTGCCGTGCGCATGGCCGAGGCTTGCGGCATGACCCTGGTGGCGATCGCCCGCAAGGATGGGTTCGAGGTGTTCACTCACCCGCACCGGGTGAAGGGCGAAGCCGTCACGCACGTCGCGTGAGGAGAGCTTCTGCCTCGGCGAGATCTTCGGGACGATTGATATTGAAGAAAGGGTCGATCGGGCGCCCGCCGATCTCGGTTTTAGGGAAGAAGATTTCGATCGCCCCCTGCCCTTCGACAAAGGCGCTTGCTTTCCGCTCTCCCCGCTGCAGCGACTCTTCGAGTAGCGGCGCGATTGCCACCGGCCAAAGCCCGATGACCGGATGCATGCCTCCCTCTGAGCTTGCCACCATCAGTGTGGTTTGATCTTTCAGCGCGCCGAGAAATCTCGCCACGAGATCGGTAGGAATGAATGGTGTGTCGGCGGCAACGGTAACCACATGGTCGATGCCCGGGCGGTGCGCCTTTGCCCAGACGAGGCCTGCATGTACGCCGGCAAGCGGTCCGGCGAAACCCGCGAAGCTGTCGGCAATCACAGGCAAACGAAACGCGGCGAAGCGCGATGCCGCGCCATTGGCATTTATGACCATACCGGCGACCTGCGGTTTCAGGCGGTCTACAGCATGGGCAAGCAGCGGTTTGCCGCCAAGCGTTTGCAGGACCTTGTCGACACCGCCCATGCGGCGCGATTGCCCGCCCGCCAGCAGCACGCCGATAATGGAGTTTGTGGTGACCATGGGCGGAAATGTAGGACTGTGGCACGTGGCAATGCTAGGGTAAGGACCAAAGATTCAGGGAGGAACGCTGCCCCATGAAGACCCTGTGCGCAGTCTTTTGCTGCCTTCTCTTTGGCGTTGCAGTTCTCATGGCGGCGCCTTCTCCTGCCAAGGCCGCCACGGCCGCCGAAATCAACGCCAGTGCCAACGCCACTCTGGAGAGCTTTGTCCGGCAAATTCAAGGCGCACGCGAGCTGGCCAACAAATCGGTGGGCGTGCTGGTGTTCCCGTCTGTGGTCAAGGCGGGGATCGGCATCGGCGGCGAATACGGCGAGGGTGTGCTGATCATGCAGGGCGATGTCGCCGGCTACTACAACCTGATTTCGGCCTCGTTCGGCTTCCAGCTCGGCGTACAGGAGCGCTCCGTTATCATCATGTTCATGACCAAGGACGCGCTCGAGGGATTCAGGCGGCGGGCCGGATGGAAGGTCGGCGTGGACGGCTCGATTGCCATCGTCACGGTGGGTGTCGGCGGCGCCATCGACACCGATAAGGTGGTCAGCCCGGTGATCGGTTTCATACTCGATCCCAAGGGTTTGATGTATAATCTGACGCTCGAAGGCTCCAAGATCAGCCGCATCGACAGATAGGAAAGGAGACGCAAGATGAATCGGAACATCGCCATCGTCGCAGGCCTCATCGCTGTCGCGACGATGCTGAGCGCGACGCCCGCTTCGGCCGCAGCGTCGTCAAAAGCCAGAAAGGCCTGCGAGAAAAAGGCCGAACTCGTCCTGCCGGCACTCAGAGCCGAAGAGAAGGAAGCCTACATCGCCAACTGTCTGGCCAACGCCACGACAACGCGGTGACAAGAGAGAACGAACTTCAAACCTTAGGGAGAAACACATGACAAAATCAATTGCATCGCTTGCGGTCCTCGGCGTGTTGTTGTCTTCAGCCGCTTTCGCCGGTCCCGTTACCGACGAGGAAAAGCAGTATTGCGCACACGACTATCGGCAATATTGCAACCAGGACGGACTCGGCAGCAATCTGCTCCGCGATTGCATGAGGCAACACGGCAAGGAACTTTCCGATCAGTGCATCAAAGCGCTGGAGGACGCGGGCGAGGTCACCAAGGAAGAGGAAGCGGAGCTCGAGAAGCGGGGTAATTGATCGCCTCGGACTGCGAGGCCTCATGAACAAAAGTTTGGTGCTGAGATTGGGATGGAAGGCTACATGCCATTATGAGATTGGCTGTAGCCTTCTCCCTATCGGACAAGGCTCGGTGGAAACCGCTTGATGACTAAATCTACCCGCAAGACGCTTGCGACCTGGCGCGACCGCTGGAGCGATCCGCTTCTGACAGTTCTGACGGTTCTGCTCTTCCTCATTATTTTCGTGATCGCGCCGCTCCGGGGAGATGGATTGCCCGGGGCGCAAGATATCGGACTTGCGATCTCGGTGATCATCATTGGTGCCATCGTGGTCTTGTCAGGGGACGTGATAGCCATCGGTGTGATCGTCGTTGCTTTTGGTATGACGATCGTCGCGGCGGTTCTCAGGTTGCACGGGCTGTTTCCCCTGGATGTTTATGTCCAAGCTTCAGCCTGGCTGGTGATCGGCATCGCGCTGATTTGGGTAGTCTCGAAAGCGGTGTTTGCCGCGGGACGCATCACCTATCACCGGGTGATGGGAGCGATACTCCTTTATCTTTCCATCGGTTGGACATTCGCCGGCCTGTTCACCCTGATGGCGCTCATTGTGCCTGGCGCCTTTAGCGGTTTTACGGTCACCGATCGTCCAGCACTGGCCGCCGATGTTTTTTATTTGAGTTTCGGCACGCTCACGACAGCAGGAGCGGGCGATATCACCCCCGTGCACCCCATGGCGCGCAGCCTGGTCAACATCTTGACGATGATCGGCCAGCTCTATCCCGCCACGCTGTTGGCCAGGCTGGTGACACTGGAAATCGAGGACGAGTCACGCGGTTAGTAATTTTAAGAAGAAGAAGCGCCATAGCGCGGGGGCCCACATTGGCAGCGGCTCTGGCATGTCGAGAAACGGGCCGGTGCTTTTCGATGTTTGCCCTGGACGCCATAGTAAATCATCCGAATTTTATTGACTAAATGGAGAAATTTGGGGGAGCCTTGGGTCAGGCCGCAGGTCGCGGCTGCGGCGCCGCCGAGTATTGGCTATTCGCGCCAGATTTTCGGAGCGCCGACCTCGAACAGGGGATCGGACCATGTTGAGAAGTATCACCACCGCCGTGTCGGTGCTTTCGATGTTTGCGCTGGGCGCCCCAGCTCTTGCCGATGACTCCAAAGACCCAATCAAGCTGACGCTGCATGACTGGACGGGACAATTAATCACCACCAGGCTCATGGGTGAGGCGTTGAAGGCCAAGGGTCTTAATGTCGAATATGTGCCGGCAGATTACCTGGCCCAATTCGCGGGCCTGAAGACGGGCGACCTCCACGTCGCCATGGAGATCTGGGAAACCACCGGCCGCGAAGCCATGGACGAAGCGACCGAGACGGGCCAAGTGGAGAATCTCGGCGAGACCGGCATGCAAGCCATCGAGGAATGGTGGTATCCGGCCTACATGAAAGAAAAATGTCCCGGCTTGCCGAACTGGGAAGCTTTGAAGGAATGCGCGGAGCAATTCTCAACCGCCGAGACGAAGCCGAAGGGACGTTATCTCGGTGGACCTGTGACTTGGGGTGGCTTCGACGATGAGCGCGTGGAAGCACTCGGTCTCCCCTTCGAAGTGGTCCATGCCGGAACCGACGCCGCCCTGTTTGCCGAACTCGAATCCGCCTATCAGCGAAAGGCGCCCATCATCCAGTGGGTCTATGCACCGCATTGGGCCCCAATCAAATATGAGGGTGAGTGGATCGAGTTCCCCAAATATGAGCCGGCCTGCTACACCGACCCGTCATGGGGCATCAATAAGGAAGCCGCCTACGATTGCGGCAAGCCGCGCGGACCGATTTGGAAAGTGTCCTGGTCGGGGGTCAAGGATAAATGGCCGAGCGCCTACGACGGGATCAAGAATTTCAATATCTCCAACGATGAGATGGGCGCGCTCATCACCAAGGTCGACATCGACGGCAAGCCGGTCGAAGAGGTCGTGGCCGAGTGGATGAAGGACAACGAGCCCAAGTGGAAGGCCTGGATCGGCCAGTAACGATTGGAGCGCTCGCTTAGGGACTTGGCAGCCTGCTAGACTTTGGCAGGCTGCAGCCCCAACATACTGGGGCTTTGGGGGCCCTTCGTTCGTGACGGACACTGCTCTTACCTGCCGCGGTGTGTGGAAGCTTTATGGGCCAGATCCCAAGGGCTTCCTGGCCAACAGGGAATCGTGGGCTAGCGACACTGACATCAAGGATGCGGGCTATGTCACCGCGGTCGTGGATGCGACCCTCTCCGTGTCGCGCGGCGAAATCTTCGTCATCATGGGCCTGTCGGGCTCCGGCAAGTCAACTCTGGTTCGTTGCCTCTCAAGGCTGATCGAGCCGTCGGCCGGCGAAGTCATGTTTGCGGGGCGCGACCTGCTGAAAGCTACGCCCAAGGAGCTGATCGAGCTGCGACGCCACAAGATGGGAATGGTGTTCCAGCATTTCGCGCTGCTGCCGCACCTGACCGTACTCGACAACGTGGCGTTCCCCCTCGAGATACAGGGGGTGCCGCGCAAGGAACGGGAGACGCGCGCGCGCGAGATGACCGCGCTGGTCGGCCTCAAGGGACGCGAGCACAATCTTCCGCAAGAGCTTTCCGGAGGCCAGCAGCAACGGGTCGGCATCGCTCGCTCGCTCGCCACCGATCCCGACATCTGGTTTCTCGACGAACCGTTCTCGGCGCTCGACCCCCTGATCCGGCGCGAGATGCAGAATGAGTTCATGCGTCTCCAGTCTGTCCTGCACAAGACAATCGTCTTCATCACCCATGACTTCGACGAGGCAATCCGGCTCGCCGATCGTATCGCCATCATGCGGGATGGCCGTATCATCCAGATCGGCACGCCCGAGGAGCTCGTGCTCTCGCCCGCCGATGATTATGTGGCCGAGTTCACCCGTGAGGCGCCACGCACCAAGATCCTGTCCGCGCGTGCCATCGTCCGCGCGAAGCGCGACGGCGAGATGATCACGGGGGAAATTTCGGCGGACAGCAAAGTCGCTGAGTTCGCCAAGGAGGTCGAGGCAGCAACAGGGGCCTTCGCCGTCCGTGACGCGGACGGCGAGCTCATCGGCGTCGTCGATCGTGCTGCCCTGATGTCAGTGCTGATCGAAACGGCGGAGGCCTCATGACCACAGCCGTCGCTTTCGATGACCGTTCCCACGACTTCAAGGCATCCACTCTGGTTGCCGTTTGGATCGGCTTCGCGGCCCTGGCAGTGGCTTCTTTCGCCCTGCCCGAAAGCACGGTTCCAGCATGGATGCGCGAAGTCCCCCCGCAATGGCGGCTCGGACTCGATACGGCCATCTCCAACTTCATGAAATGGCTGGTGAACGATGCAACCTTTGGCTTGTTCACCTTCAGGGAGGCGACCCGCTCGATCAGCGATTTTCTCAATGTGCTGCTAACCGCGGCAACTGCGATCTTCTCGACCGGAATTCTCCGCGGCAGCGGGTCGACCGCCGTGCAGCTTGCGCCGCCGTTGCCATGGGTCGCCGTGGTCGGGATCATGGCCGCTCTCGGTTATCGCTTCGGCGGCATTCGCCTGGCGCTGCTGGCGGGCGGCGCCTTCCTCTATCTCGCGGTGTTCGGACAATGGGCGAGCGCCATGACCACGCTCGCCTCCATCGCCATAGCGGTGCCGCTCGGCGTGATCGGCGGAATTCTGTTTGGCATCCTCGGCTATCGCGTTCCGCTGGCGCGGCGGATCATGGAGCCGGTCCTCGATCTCATGCAGACCGTGCCGATCTTCGCCTATCTCATCCCGATTCTGTTCCTGTTCGGCTTCGGTCCCGTGTCGGCGCTGATCGCGACGGTGATCTATGCAATGCCGCCCATGGTGCGCGTGACCATGACGGCGCTCGAGAGCGTGCCGAACGAGATCGTGGAATACGGCACGATGTCAGGCACCACCCGCCGCCAGATGCTGTTCAAGGTCATGTTGCCCGCGGCCCGCCCCCAGCTTCTGGTCGGCGTCAATCAGGTCATCATGCTCTCGCTCAATATGGTGATCATCGCCTCGATGATCGGTGCAGGCGGGCTCGGCTACGAGGTTCTCACTTCTTTGCGGCGGCTCGATATTGGCCGCGGCCTAGAAGCCGGACTTGCCATCGTGGTGCTCGCCATCGCGCTCGACCGCTTGAGCCAGGCCTATGCATCGCGGCGGCTGACCGTGCAGGGCGACGGCCAGCGATTTGCCATCGCGCTCCTCGCCTTCACCGTCATCATCTACGTTCTGGGGCTCATATTCCCGGCGGTTGCCATCTATCCGGCATCGCTCAAGCTCTCGACCGCGCCGTGGTGGGGCGAGGCGGTAAAGTGGATCAATATCCACTTTTTCGACACGCTGGACGCCATCAAGAGCGCCCTGCTGCTCAACGTGCTGATCCCCATCAAGCGCTTCATGGTCGCCCAGACCTGGGTCCTGGTGACGGCGGCACTTGCCTTTGCCGGCTGGCGCCTCGGCGGCGCGCGGCTCTCCGTACTGGTCGCCGCACTCGCGCTATTCATCGCCTTCAACGGCCTGTGGGAAAAGGCGATGGTGAGTGTCTACCTTGTCGGCATCTCGGTGATCGTCGCCTCCGCCATCGGCATTCCGCTCGGCATTCTCGGCGGTCTTTCCGACCGCTTCTGGCGTGTGCTCGAGGCCGTGATCGACACGCTGCAGACGCTGCCGAGCTTCGTCTATCTGATCCCGGTGGTGATGCTGTTCAGGGTCGGCGATTTCACCGCCATGATCGCCATCGTCCTCTATGCTCTGGCGCCGGCCGTGCGCTACACCGCTCACGGCATTCGCAACGTGCAACCGACGCTGATCGAGGCCGGCACCGCTGCCGGCTGCACGCCATTCCAGCTCCTCACCAAGATCCGCCTGCCGCTGGCGACACCCATAATCCTGCTTGGCATCAATCAGACGGTCATGCTGGCGCTTTCCATGTTGGTCATCACCGCTTTGGTAGGCACCCGCGATCTCGGACAGGAGGTCTATATCGCACTCACCAAAGCCGATGTTGGGCGAGGGCTGGTCGCCGGGCTTTGCGTCGCGGCGATTGCCATCATCGCCGATCGGCTGATCCAGACAGCGGCGAAGCGGCTTGCCGCAGGACAGGGAGGCCGCACGCGTGAGCCATAAGGATAACGCCGCTTCGCGCGTTGCTTCCCTCCCGATCTGGCAGGGACGCGTCGATCCGGAACCGTTAACGGGCGGCATCACCAATAAGAACTTCAAGGTCGAGGACAGAGGCCGCCGCTATGTCGTGCGCGTAGGGGACGATATTCTCGTGCACGGCATCGTGCGTGCGACCGAGCTGGCGGCGAGCCGCGCCGCTCATCTCGCGGGGCTAAGCCCCGAAGTGGTGCATGCGGAGCCGGGCATTCTCGTGCTCGATTTCATCGAGGGACGTACCTTCACCCCGGAGGACATACGCGACCCGGCCAATCTCGAACGTCTGGTCGACATGGTCAGACGGTGTCACCGTGATATTCCGCAATATCTGCGCGGGCCGGCGGCGATGTTCTGGGTGTTCCATGTGGTCCGCGACTATGCGCACACGCTGAAGGAAGGGGGCAGCCGGCACGCCCCTCTTCTGCCGGACCTGCTCGCGCGCGCCGCGCGGCTTGAAGCTGCCGTCGGCCCGATCGACGTCGTGTTCGGTCATAACGATCTGCTCGCTGCCAATTTTATCGATGACGGCAAACGGCTTTGGCTCGTGGATTGGGAATACGCCGGATACAATTCGCCGCTCTTCGATCTCGGGGGTCTCGCCTCCAATAGCGAGCTGCCGCGCGAACAAGCCGAGGCAGCATTAAGCCTCTATTTCGGCAAGCCGGTTGACGATGCGCTGCGCCTCCGTGCCGCGGCGATGACCGCGGCATCTCTGCTCCGTGAAACGATGTGGAGCATGGTGTCCGAGATCTACTCCACCGTCGATTTCGACTACGGGGCCTATACGGCGGAAAATTTGCGCCGTTTCGATTCTGCCTACGGCGCTTTTGACGCTATGGACAAAGCATGAGCGAGCTGCCGTCCTCCGCGAAAGTCGTCATCGTGGGCGGCGGTATCGTCGGCTGCTCCGTGGCCTACCATCTCGGCAAGATGGGGCTCACCGATGTGATCCTGCTCGAGCGCGGGAAGCTCACCTGCGGCTCGACCTGGCATGCTGCTGGGCTCGTCGGACAGCTGCGCACTAGCGCCAACATCACCCAACTCCTCGGTTACTCCGTCGCACTCTACGACAAACTTGAGCAAGAGACTGGCCTCGCCACGGGCTGGAAACGCAACGGCGGCTTGCGGCTCGCCTGCAATGCCGAGCGCTGGACCGAAGTGAAGCGGCAGGCGACCACCGCCACCTCGTTCGGGCTTGAGATGCATTTGCTCACACCGAAAGAGGCGCAAGCGCTGTGGCCGCTGATGCAGGTCGACGACGTGGTCGGCGCCGCCTTCCTGCCGACCGACGGGCAGGCGTCGCCTTCGGACATCACCATGTCGCTCGCCAAGGGAGCGCGCATGGGGGGCGTCACCATCGCCGAGGGGGTCACAGTTACAGACATCGAGGTCGAAAACGGCCGGGTACGCGCCGTTCTCACCGATAAAGGCCGGATCGCTTGCGACAAACTCGTGATCTGTGCAGGTCAGTGGTCGCGCGAGCTGGGCCGCATGGCCGGCGTCAACATTCCGCTCGTGTCCGTGCAGCATCAATATCTGATCACCGAGGGAATCGAAGGGGTGACCTCAACGCTCCCGACCTTGCGCGATCCGGACCGTCTCACCTATTGGAAAGAAGAGGTCGGCGGGCTGGTGATGGGCGGCTACGAGCCCAATCCCATCCCGTGGGCAAGCGAGGGCTTGCCGGAGAATTTCGAGTTCCAGCTGCTCGACAGCTATTTCGACCATTTCGAGCCGCTGCTCGAGATGGCCATCGGCCGCGTACCGGCCATGCAAACGGCCGGCATCAAGGAGTTCATCAACGGCCCCGAGAGTTTCACCCCCGACGGGAATTTCATCCTGGGCGAAGCGCCCGAGACGCGCGGCGTCTTTGTCGGCGCCGGCTTCAACGCGTTCGGCATCGCCTCTGGCGGCGGCGCCGGCATGGTGCTTGCCGAATGGATCGCCAAGGGTGAGCCACCCTACGATCTGTGGCCGGTCGATATCCGCCGCTTCGGCAAGAACCATCTCGACACGAATTGGGTGCGCACCCGCACGCTGGAAGCTTACGCCAAGCACTACACGATGGCCTGGCCGTTCGAGGAATATCGCTCGGGCCGGCCGCTCAGGCGCTCGCCGCTTTACGACAAGCTCAAGGCGCAAGACGCCTCGTTCGGCGAGAAGCTCGGCTGGGAGCGGCCGAACTGGTTCGCCGATCTTGCCGGTGGAGAGAAGGCCGAGGACGTTTATAGCTACGAGCGGCAGAACTGGTTCGATGCGGTCGGGCGCGAGCACAGGGCCGCCCGCGAGCGGGTCGCCGTGTTCGACCAGACGTCGTTCGCCAAGTTCCTGCTGGCCGGCCGGGACGCGGAAAAGGCGCTGTCATGGATTGCCGCCAATGACGTGACGCGGCCGCCGGGGCGCCTCACCTACACGCAGATGTTGAATGCGCGCGGCGGCATCGAATGCGACCTGACGGTCGGCAGATTGTCAGAGACCGAATATTACATCGTCACCGGCACGGGCTTCGCCACCCACGATTTCGACTGGATCTCACGCTCGATCCCGGAGGGCCTCGATGCGCGGTTGATGGACGTCACCTCGTCCAACGCCGTGCTGTCGGTGATGGGTCCCAGCTCACGCGACGTCATCCAAAGTCTGACCGAACAAGACATGTCAAACGCCGCCTTTCCTTTCGGCAGGCTGAGACGGATTGAGATCGCCGGCGCGCCCGTGCTCGCGCTGCGCGTCACCTATGTCGGCGAGCTAGGCTGGGAGCTGCATATCCCCGTGGAGTTCGCCGCCAGCGTTTACGACGCGCTGATGGCGGCCGGTGAACCGCACGGCATCGCCAATGCCGGGTACCGCGCCATCGAGTCGCTGCGCCTGGAGAAAGGCTACCGCGCCTGGGGGGCCGATATCGGGCCGGATCATTCGCCGCTGGTGGCAGGTCTCGGCTGGGCGGTGAAACTGAAATCGGCCACGCCATTTCAGGGACGCACGGCGCTCCAAGCGCAGGCCGCAAAGCCGCTGCCACGCCTGCTTGCCGGCTTTACCACCGATCCCTCGATCATCCTCCTGGGACGCGAGACCATCTATCGTGACGGCAAGCGCGTCGGCTGGCTCACCAGCGGCGGTTATGGCTACACGGTCGGCCGCTCGATCGGTTACGGCTATGTCCGCGACCCGGAGCATGGCGTTGACCGCGACAAGGTGCTGTCAGGCCGCTATGAGCTCGAAATCGCCACCTCACGCGTGCCGGCCGAGGTCTTTCTCGACCCGCTCTACGATCCCTCCATGTCGCGCATCAAGTGTTGAGGGTCTAAGAGCGAACACCTGGTCGTAACAGTGGTAGCGGAGGAGGGACTCGAACCCCCGACACGCGGATTATGATTCCGCTGCTCTAACCAGCTGAGCTACTCCGCCGAATGTCTCGATATGAAGGCGATATAGGGATCGCCAACAATTCGTGTCAAGCAAGCCTCATAAGGCGCTTAATTCGACCCAGAAGCGGGGTTCTTGACGAAGCGCAGCATGGTGAAGAGGCCGAAAGGCTTGAGCGCCCGGCGTTCGATCAGGCGGAGATTCGGGCAGACCAGCACCTGATCGAGCGAGAACACCGAATGCCAGCCGATATAGTCGGCGAACGGCGCAAGCTTTCGCTCGAGAAAGCCGCGAACCCCCTCCTCCTGGCTGAAATGATTGACAAGGATGACCTCCCCGCCGGTGGCGCAGACCCGCTCGAGTTCGCGCATCACGCGCTCGGGCTCGGGCACCACGGTCATGACATACATAGCAACGACGGTGTCGAAGCTTTCATTCGCGAAGGTGAGCGCGCTCGCGTCCATCTCATGCAAGCCCGCAACATTGCCGAGCCTGTGCCGCGCGACCTTTTCCTGCGCCTTCTCCAGCATCTCGGGCGAGAGGTCGATGCCGGTAATGGTTAGATGTCGGCCATAACAGGGTAGAGACAGGCCGGTACCCACACCGACCTCAAGCACGCTGCCGTCTCGCTCGTTGATGGTCTTGACAGCTTGGCGGCGACCGGCCTCGGCGACCTGACCGAAGGTATAGTCGTAAACGGGGGCCCAGCGGCGATAGGCATGCCGCACGGACTCCGTATCAACCACCGGTGCTCTGGAGACCACGGCCCCTCCTAACGCGGACCTGCCAGCAAGGCTTCTGGCGCCTTACCGGATGCCGCGACCAAGCGGTCCTTGGAAAGCGATGCGCCACTCGCAGCCGTCTTGATCCAGCCACCGCCAAGCAGCCGCTCGCCACCGTCTTCGGCCGCATAGAATACGCAAGCCTGACCGGGCGACACGCCGTCCTCACCGTGGGCGAGTTCGACGATGACACGGCCCTCTTCTATACCGAGCATCGCCGGCTGCAATGGCCCGCTAGACCGGATCCGGGTCAAGACCTCCTTGCCTGCCGCAGCGAACGTCTCGAAGGACTCATCGCCAAGCCAGTTGACGTCGCGCAATGAGATAAGCCTGGTGCGCAGCGCTTCGCGCGGCCCGACCACGACCTGCCGGCGCATTGCATCGAGCTTCAGCACATAAAGCGGTTCCTGCGCCGCCACGCCGATGCCCTTACGCTGGCCGATGGTGTAATTGATGATGCCGGTGTGGCGGCCGAGAATGCGGCCATCGACATGGACAATATCGCCTTCCTCCGCCGCGCCGGGACGCAGGCGCTCGATCACCTGCGTGTAGCGCCCAGTCGGCACGAAGCAAATGTCCTGGCTGTCGTGCTTCTCGGCCACCGCCAGATCAAACTGGCGAGCCAGCGCGCGCGTCTCTTTTTTCGGGCGATCGCCAAGCGGGAAGCGCAGGAAGTTCAGCTGCTCAGGCGTGGTGGCGAACAGGAAATAACTCTGGTCGCGCTCCTTGTCCTCGGCGCGATAAAGCTGAAAGCCATTCCGCCCCGGCCTGCTCTTGACATAGTGACCGGTCGCGAGCGCCGCGGCACCAAGCCCGGCGGCCGTCTGCAAGAGGTCGCGGAACTTGATCTTCTGATTGCAGGAGACGCACGGCACTGGCGTCTCGCCGTGCAGATAACTGTCGGCGAACTCGCCCATCACCGCCTCGGCGAAACGCGTCTCGTAGTCGAGTACGTAATGCGGGATGCGAAGCGTCTCGGCCACGCGGCGGGCATCCTGGATATCCTGCCCGGCGCAGCAGGCGCCCTTGCGGCCCACAGCCTCGCCGTGATCGTAAAGCTGAAGCGTGATGCCGACCACGTCATAGCCTTCGGCCTTGAGCATGGCCGCCACGACGGACGAATCCACCCCGCCCGACATGGCGACGACCACGCGGGTATCGGCCGGACGGCCAGGAAGATAGAGACTGTTAAGCGTCATGGCTGACTCGAAAATATCGCTTGGATTTCCGTATGAATAGGCTGGCCGGGGCGCGCAATATAGACGGTAAAGCGCGATTTCGCGCCGACTTCTTCAGGGGCCCAGCCTCCCGAAAATAAGCACCAGCCCCTCGCGAGGCAAGCCGAGACCGGCCATTTCTTGCCGTTTCCTTTACCGGCAAGTAGGCAAATCTTAAATGGCGCTTGCTACGGTCCTCCCGAATTCAGGCTCATCGAGTAACGGTGTTCAAGTACATGACCGAGCATTACCGGCCGCGCGTTAGATATGTCATCGGCCCTGACGGAAGTCCCCTGACCATCGCCGACCTGCCTCCCCAGGATACCAAGCGCTGGGTTATCCGGCGCAAGGCCGAGGTGGTGGCTGCGGTCCGCGGCGGCTTGTTGAGCCTCGAAGAGGCCTGCGCCCGCTATACATTGACGGTCGATGAGTTCTTGAGCTGGCAGCGCTCGATCGACAAGCACGGTCTCCCTGGCCTGCGCGCGACCCGCCTTCAGGACTATCGCAGCCACTAAGCCAAACAAGCATGCCCGTTTTTCACCTATCGGCGAAAGCCGATAGTATGACAGGCTATGGGCAAGCGTCAGCACCACATCTTCACCATCGGCTATGAGGGCGCGAGCATTCCCGCCTTCATCGCGGCGCTGCGCAAGGCGGGCGTGACACTCGTGCTGGATGTGCGGGCGATCGCGGCTTCACGCAAGAAGGGTTTTTCCAAGACCCCCCTCGCCGCTCATCTCGCCGAAGCCGGGATAGGCTACAAGCATTTGCGCGGTCTCGGCACGCCGAAGACCGGGCGTGACGCGGCCCATTCCGGAGATCACGCGACTTTCGAGCGCGTGTTCCTCGCCCATATGAAAGAGCCTGAAGCATTGCTCGATCTCGGCGAAGCCCTCGCGGTGTCGCAAGCCGAGAAAGCCTGCCTGCTCTGTCTTGAGCGCGACCCGGAGCAATGTCACAGGCTGATTGTGGCGGAACGCATGGCCAAGGAAAGCGGCCAGAGGATCGAACACCTGTACGTCGAGACTTAAACGGTTATTGGCCGGAGGCCGCCGGCATGTCCTTGCTGCAATTCGTCTCGCCGCGCTTCCAGCGCTCGACGTCATAGCGCATCTTGGTCGCCTGCTCCGGCGTCATCTTGACGTTCTGGGACGTCACGACGGTGCCGCGTCCTTCCGGCTTGAAATCGATGACATAGGCGGTTGCGCCGGCGCGGCCGAGATTGCGAGCCTCATGCACGGTAACCTGTACCTTGTTCCCGTTGGGACTGACATCCGCGCGATAGACATGATCCGGCAGCAAGGGGTCGCTCGGATTGAACCAACAGGTCTTGATGCGGCCGCCCAGAAACACATAGGCATCCATAGGCTTCGATGCGGCGATCGACACCCGCGCCGGCGTCACGCTCGAGACGGTCTCGTCTGACGCGATTGCGCTCGACGCCTCGTTCGAGCTGGCGATTCTTGCCGGCGAACGGATGCCGCAGCCGGCGAGAACCGCCACTGCAACAAGAAGCGCCAAACCTGTTCGCATTATCGCTGGCAACTCCTACCCCCTGAGCAATCCGTCTTTAGTCCCGGAAATTGACATATTGCATCGGCTGCTCGATCGAAAGCCCTTTGACGAACTGTATCACCGCTTGAAGATCGTCGCGCTTTTTGCCCGAAACTCTAAGCTCGTCGCCCTGCACGGTGACCTGCACCTTCAGCTTCCCGTCCTTGATCTCCTTGACCAGACGCTTGGCAAGCTCGCGATCGATACCCTGGCGGATCAGCACCTTCTGCCGCACGGCCTGCCCAGCCGCCTTTTCAGCAGGTTTATAGTCAAGGATACCTGCGTCTATTTTGCGGCGGGCGAGATGGCCCTGCAATAACTCATGCATCTGCTTGAGCTTGAGGTCGTCGTCGGCGTCGAGCGTGATTTCCGCCTCGTTCCGCGCCACCTTCGACTTCGAGTTCTTGAAGTCGTAACGCTGACTCATCTCCCGCGTCATATTGGCGAGCGCGTTGTCGACCTCGGCGAGGTCGATCTTGGAGACGATGTCGAAGGACGGCATCAGCTACTCAATTACTCGATTCAAATCCTCATGCTGAGGAGCGCCCTTTAGGGCGCGTCTCGAAGCATGAGATCCATACTGACAAACTCACTCTTCGAGACGGGCCTGCGGCCCTCCTCAAGGTGAGCATTCATGTTCTAGCTCGCTACGCGATGAGCGCCGACCGTATCCAGTTCTGCCGGAGCACCTTGTGTGTCGGGCCGGACGATATCGCGGTCGCCTACCAACTCGATCTTCCTGAGCTCCGCGCAAGACTCCTCCACTTCCGCTTTGGCCGAGGCAAGTCGCGCCTCAAGCCCTGAAGCCGATGCGGCCAGGTTGTCGCGTCTTTGGATCGCGGCCTTGGCGAAGGTCGGATAGGCGTAGTGATTAACATCGGTGATACCGGCGCGCTCCTGCTCGATGGCGATCTGCCGGTCGAGGTCCACCGCCATCTGCTGAAAATCGGCGATCATGGCTTCGATCTCAGCGACCTTGCGCTGCTTCTCGTCAACCTCGAAGCGCTTCAAACGGATTAATGCATCCCGTGACTTCATAACTTTACCCTCAATGACTAAACACCCCACATGAAAAACACGCCCACCGCGCAGGCCTGGAGCGAGTGGCCACAGCTTGGCTTGGATCGCGGACAGAAAGCGGCTCCCCCGGCCTCCATGAGGCCAGAACCCCCCGTCTCTCTCGTGAAGATCATCGCCGACAGGGCTTAAGGGCCGGTAAACCATGAGGAGCCCCTGCATCGAGGGAATGCGCGGGGCGTCTTGGTATAGATACAGTTAGCATTCGCAAACGTGTCAGCTTTTGTTAACTATTGCCCATTAACTTCTTGATTCGAATTAACCAATCTTGCGTAGCGTATTGGTCGGGGGATGAGCCGTACTACGGCAAGACGGGGGACTTAAAATGAGGGTTCTTCTGATCGAGGACGATAGCGCCACCGCGCAGAGCATCGAACTGATGCTGCAGTCGGAGGGCTTTAACGTCTACAAGACTGACCTGGGCGAAGAAGGCGTCGACCTCGGCAAGATCTACGACTACGACATTATTCTGCTCGACCTCAATCTACCCGACATGAGCGGGTATGAAGTCTTGAAAACCTTGCGGGTGAGCAAGGTGCAAACCCCCATCCTCATCCTTTCCGGCCTCGCCGGCATCGAGGACAAGGTCCGCGGTCTCGGCTTCGGCGCCGACGACTATATGACCAAGCCTTTCCATAAGGACGAGCTCGTCGCCCGCATTCATGCCGTGGTGCGCCGCTCCAAGGGCCATGCCCAGTCCGTCATCCAGACCGGCGGGCTCAAGGTTAATCTCGATACCAAGACCGTGGATGTCGGCGGCCAGCGCGTGCATCTAACCGGCAAGGAATATCAGATGCTCGAGCTGCTCTCGCTGCGCAAGGGCACGACGCTCACCAAGGAGATGTTCCTGAACCATCTCTATGGCGGCATGGACGAGCCGGAACTCAAGATCATCGACGTCTTCATCTGCAAGCTGCGCAAGAAGCTCGCAGCGGCAACCGGCGGCAAGCATTATATCGAGACGGTGTGGGGCCGCGGCTACGTGCTGCGCAACCCGGACGAAGAAGCCGAAGTCGCCGCTTAAGTCCTACCCTAAACGGCTCTCAGTTCGACTTCGCCCTCGCGGGCTTCGACCGTCACGGTCATGCCCGCGGCCTTGGCCACCCGGCTCGCATAATAAGGCTGGATGGAGTGGGTATCGACGGCGACGCCATTTACACCGGATAGCAGACTCTTGACCTGATCGGCGAGACGCGCCGCTTCACCCCTCGCCTTTACCATAAAAGCCGTCTCAGGCGGATTGCCGCTAATCTCGACATCGAGTGTTCCACCGCGTGGCAGCGCCACGATGCCAAGCGCCACGAGGTTGAGCAGAAGCTTGACCTTATCCTTGGGCAAGGTCGCTGCCGGGCCCTGCCAGACGACTTGATGCTTGCCGCTCCCGGCAATGAAGTCGCGGGCGACCTTCTCGGCATCGCCAAGATCGATCTCCGATCCGGCCGATCCGCCGGCGCCGAAGGCCAGACGGGCGAATTGAATCTTGGCCGAGGCTTGCGCCGCGCTTTTGCGGATGAGGTCCAGGGCAGCCGCGCGCATGGCCTCGTCGGGCTCTTCGTCCAGCAGCTCAAGGCCGTTGGCGATGGCCGCGATGGGATTGATCACATCATGGCAAATGCGGCTCGACACCAAAGCCGCAAGTTCAAGGTCGCCGATTGTCTCCGGCTCGGTCATAAACCCCTCCTTCGTTCGTGCTGCCTCGACAGGAGACGTGGCCCCCACCGGAATTTCTGTTAGAGGAGGGAGGCGTCCGCTAGAAGTCCAAGGAATCGTGAGGCGCAAAAAACGAATCAAGTCCTAAAGAGTATTTTGCCTTGCCAGACCCAGAACACACAACCAGCGAACCGTTCGATTTCGTCCGCGCTTCATCGCTCCTGACGGATGCCGCGGCGCGGGCTGGAGCGGCCATCATGGCCCATTACGCCGGGAACACCGAAATTGAGATCAAGGCCGATCTCTCTCCCGTGACCGCTGCCGACCGCGATTCACAGGCAATCATCTTGGCGGCGCTTAAAAAGCTGGCCCCGGATATTCCGGTCGTCTCCGAAGAGGTTGCCGCCGACCTGACGGTGTCGTTGGGGCCACGCTTCTTCCTGGTCGACCCGCTCGACGGCACCAAGGAGTTCATCAAGAAACGCACGGATTTCACCATCAATGTCGCGCTTGTCGATCGGGAGCATCCGCGCTTTGGCCTGGTTTATGCGCCGGCGCGATCGCTGCTCGCGCTTACCGTAGCCAGCGACAAGGCGGTAGAAGTCACGCTCGCGCCGAACGCATCTGGCGCAGATTTCACCAAGCTTGCCCAGACTGAATTGCGCGCCCGTATCGCCGATCCGGGCGGACTGACCGCCGTCGTCAGTCTCTCGCATTTCGATCCAGAGACCGAGGCGTTCCTCTCCAAGCATAGGATCGCGGACCGATCGAGCGCAGGCTCGGCGGTCAAATTTCTCGAAATTGCCCGCGGACGCGCCGACGTCTATCCGCGCTTTGGCCCCACCATGGAATGGGACACCGCGGCGGGACACGCCGTGCTTGCAGCTGCCGGCGGTTACGCGGTCACGGCTGACGGCGAACCGTTGCTCTACGGCAAGATCGCAGCGGGATTGCGCAATCCGGGCTTCGTCGCCTGGGGCCGCAAAGCTCCCGAGAGCCGGAATTAACCATTTCAGCCACCGCCGAACCTAGCCACCGTTTAGTAACGGTTTAGTCCAATCATGGCGGGGTGAGACAATCGGGTCACCGGGCCTTCCGGTGCATAGCCCCGAGGGGTCAAGATCATGCGTCTTTATATGTCGTGCGTTGCCGCATTCGCGGCTCTGCTCCTGTCGGCGGCAGACACCATGGCCGGAGATCAAGTCCTTCTCGCCCAAGCCGAAGGACCGATGGTGATCACGCCGCAACCCAATCCAAACGCGCAATACCCCAGCCGCGGTCAAAGCACCTATCCGCAGCAGTACGATAGCGGCGGCCCGGGCAGACCCTACGAACCCGCGCCCGGCACGCAGACCTACGTTTCGCCCGAAGCGCAATCCCAGGGCACCTTCTCCATGGAGGAGATCAATGACACCGGGCATCGCTTTTTTGGCAAGGTCTCGATGGGTTTCGCCCGCGTGGTGGAATACACCTTCCAACGGGCCGGAAGACCCAATGGCTATATCCTCGGCGAGGAGCTCGGTGGCGCCTTCGTCGCCGGGCTGCGCTACGGCGAGGGCACGCTCTATACCAAAGATGCCGGCCAGCATCGGGTGTTCTGGCAGGGACCGTCCCTCGGCTACGATTTCGGAGCCGAAGGCTCCAAGACCATGGTCCTGGTCTATGATCTGCGCAGCCCTGGCGAGATCTATAATGACTTTGCCGGTGTGGACGGTTCGGCCTATTTCATCGGTGGCGTGGGGGTGACCTTCCTGTCCGGGGACCATATCGTCCTGGCCCCGATCCGCTCGGGCCTAGGCCTGAGACTCGGCGCAAATATCGGCTATTTGAAGTACACCCGCGAGCCGACCTGGAATCCGTTCTGATTTGGGGCTAAGGAAGCTGGCCGAAGGCTTGGACGCGTCGAAAATGACGCGCATTTCGCCTCACCCGCGCCGCGAAGCGTCGGCTAGAATGCGGCATGGGCGTCGGGCCCAGGAGCGCAGATTTCGATGATCGAATGGGTGATGTTCGGAGCCCTTGGCTTCTTCTTGGGATGCCTGCTCGCGCTCATGCTCGCCTCCCCCCTTTGGAACCGTGCCGTCAAGCTGACCACGAAAAAGCTCGAGGCGACGATGCCGATGTCGCTCACCGACATCCAGGCCGATAAGGATCAACAACGCGCCGAATATGCCATCGCCATTCGCAAGGTCGAAGTCCAGCTGGAGAAAGCCAAGGAGAAGGCCACGCGGGAGTTGATCGAAGCGAATAAGCGGCGCGTTGAAATTCAAGTCCTGAACAACGAGATCGCCGCCGCCAAGGCTGAGATCCAGGAGAAGGACAACGCCAACCGGGTGCTGCAGCAAACCATCAAGCGAAGGCTGCCCGATCTCGACAGCCGTCTGAAAGCTGCGAAGAATGCCCTTACCGAGCTCGAGACCATCAACTCCGAGCTCCGCAATACCTTGGCGTCCCAATCGGACGCGCTCAAGATCGCACGCACCACGCTGCATACGCAACGCGTGGATATCGACCGTCTGCGCACTGCATTGGAGGCCGGCGGCGGGTCGATGCGGGGCTCTCGCGCCGACTCGCGTTACCTCGCCGAAAGCCAGCGCCTGAGCGCCGAACTCTCCCGCGCTCAGGAGGAACTCTCGCATGCCCAGGTGAACGCGCACGAGAATGCGCTCCTTCGCAGCGAGATGACGAAACTCGCCTCGCAAATCCTGGCCGTCACGCGCAGCCAGGGCATCCATCCGCGTGCCGTCGCCGAAGCCGCTGGGGTTTTCGCCGAGACATCGCGTCATGAGCGCGAGGCCTCTCGCGAGCCGCGGGTCGAGACTGAGGTGGAGATCGAAAGTGTGCGGGTGGAAATGTCCGAAGACCGTGTCGAGGTCGAAGAAACAGAAATTTCCATCGAGGAAAGCGACGTGCCGGCCGAGCCACAAGTTGACGAAATGATGCCGGAAGCCGTTTCGGAAGAAGCCGGTCCGGAAGAAGCCGGTCAGGATGATTCCGTTTCTGACGAAACTGTTCCGGCCGAGGCCGAAGAGACGACAACAGATGAGGCAGCCAAGCGTTCGAGCCGTCGCGAAAGGCGTCGCGCCCGCAAGGGCCGAGGCAAGAGCTTGGGTGAGCGATTGCGGGGCCTGGTCACCACCGAGACGCACGAAACGCCAACCTGATTTCAGGTCTGCAAGAAGGTCCGCTTATCGCCTTCCAGTTTGAGTGCCGTAAGCCGGTCGGTAAAACAGGCACCCGTGTCGATCCCTATGCGGTTTGACCGTATTTCCGGCGCTCTAACCGGTGTATGGCCGTGCACAACCATCTTGCCGAACGGTCCAGTCCAATCGAGGAAGGGCGCACGGATCCAGATGAGATCAGCTTCGAGTTGCGCTTCCAGCGGCCGATCGGGGTGCACCCCTGCATGGACGAAGAGATAGCCGCCGGCAGCAAGGCTAAGCTCGAGCTGCGCGAAAAATTTGCGATGGGATTCTGGTAGTGAAGCGGCGAAGGCATCGCGCCAGGCTTCGGGGGAGGCGTTAAAGCGATCCAGCCCCTTAATATCCACCCCATACGACGCCATGGTCGCTGCGCCTCCGTTCATGAGCCAAAGATCGAGGGTATTCGGATCGTCGAGGAAGCCGAGCAGCAACGCCTCGTGATTGCCCTTAAGGAAATGCTTGGCAAAGCCCTGCGGCAGGTCGGCTATAAGTTTTTCAACCACGCCACAGCTGTCAGGACCGCGGTCGACATAGTCGCCGAGAAACACCAAAGTCTTCTTGCGGGCGTGGCTCGCTTTTGCATCGTCGTCTATTTGGTCAAGCAATTTGTCGAGGAGATCGGCGCGACCGTGAATGTCGCCTACGGCGTAAAGCAACTCGCCCGGCGGAAGGCTTGGCGTCACATCGCGCTTGTCCATCCCGGATTATCGGATGAATTTCAGGCGCCGTCAGCCTTGTCGGTGAGTTCTTTGTAAAGGCCGGAGGGCAGACCGAATACCATCGAAACGCAATTTGCCTTGAGGCCGATGAACAGCACCATGTCGCCGTTGCGGAGCTTATCGTCCTCGGTGATCACATAAAGCGCCTCAAGATTGAGCGGCGGCAATCCTTTCAGCCTCGCCGCTCTCCACTCGAAGGCTTTTAGGTGCACGCCGGTGAAATAGTCATACTTTGCGTGCACCTGCTTGATGGCGGCGAGGATTTGGCTCTCGGGTTTGCAGGGGATCGGCGCGAAGTCCGGTCCCTCGCCGTTATAATAGGTGGTGCCGTGGGCCTGGACGAGCGGGCCGAGCTTATTGGAGTAAGCCTTGAATCCCGCAAAACCCATCAAGGCGATAGCCAGGACAAGGCCCACGATAATTTTCGACCGCATGACGAACCTTCCGTTTCGTCAGATCTCGGCGTCCACCTCGCAACGTACCGTATCACGATGTCCGCATTCGGGCATCTTGTAGCCGATGATACGTCCGCTCCGCGTGTCGACAATCGGCGTGGGGCAACCCACGCGCCAGAAGCGGTAGGCCGAGCCTCTATGCTGCTCATCCCACGCCACGCCGATCGGAATTCCGATCCGGGAGCAGGTCGATCTGTCGAAAAGATTCGGAGTGATGGGCTTTGCGCCTAAATCCGCAGCCGTGTCGTGAATCGGTATCACTTGCCGGCGGCAGACCATCATCGAATTCTCGACGGCCCATTCCCGGCTCTCGGCCTTGGTGTAAGCGGAGTTCCCGTCTCCCGGACCGGCGACGACGGTCTTGCAGACGATGAGCACGATGGCTGCTGGCATGGTGATCATGTCAGGTCCCCCGCTCCGGTCAGTATTTGCTTCAATATGAAGATTTGGGCGACGAGCTTTTGAGGCGGCGCCGTGGGCGGCTGCTTCACGGCTTCGACCTGTAGGCCGGCCGTGGCGGCAAGGGTGAGCTCAATCATGGGTTCGTGACCCTTTCGTTAGAGTTGCTCAGCCCTTCCTCAGTGTCCCATAAGGGACTGGTATTTCCTTCCCTAACTCCTCAACCCTAGGATTATTTCCAGGAAATATTTCCCATTTATGGTGCAACGCGAAAAGAGCTGATTGGTTGCAGAGCGACCGATGACGCTTACGTGAGGCCGATTGGGCCAAACGCTCCTACAAACTGTCCCTAACTCTTTGCTTTTGAGCCGCATTTGCCGGTCCAAATCGCCTGGTTGCCGCGGCTTGGCACGCACCAAACGCCGAACCGCTATTCGCATCTGCGATATTGCACCGCGAAAGGCTGATTCGCAAGACCTGTCGAGGGTAGGCTTAATGTCGCAGGAGCGATAGAGCAGCCGGGCAACACTCGTCAGATAAATGGCAAGAGACTGGGCACCTGATGAGGGATTTGCTCAGTCGACGAGTAGACCAGTTTCCAAAAAGGCGGCAGCGAACGCCAACCTGGCGCTCGCTGCCGAATAATCCCTCTAGCGATACTCTCCCGGGATGCTCATAAAACCACCCGCACCAAACGGTATGTACGGAATGTTCGGGTGGGTTTTCAGCTCGGCCCAGAATTGATCGGTGACCGGCGTGATGTAAAGGCCGATCCAGCCATTATCCTGTCCCGAATAGCGGCCCGGCGACGTTTTTAGCTGGCCCGCCGTCGGCGCGGCGCCGTTGAATACGATGTCGTATTGCTCGCCTGGATCCCACAACAGATCATAAACCGCTGGAATCTTGAGATTGAGCTCCGGCCCAAGCCAGATATCTTTGGCCGTATAGAGGCTTTTGAAGTTCTTGACCCTCACGCCGCCGAACGTCATGTCGTTGAAATAGATGAACGTGTCGCGCTTTCCGGGTCCCGTACCGAGCAATGAGTCGCTGAGATCGATTCCGTCGAAGATGATCGGCTTGCCCTCATTGTCCTTCCACTCGCGCGGCGGCGGCTCGAGTCCGGCAAGCTTGCCGACTGTCGGCCACCAATCCATGTGGGACCACATGTCCATATTGACGGTGCCGGGCTTGATCTTGCCGGGCCACCAGGCGATGGCCGGAACGCGGAATCCGCCTTCGTAGGACGAGCCCTTCTCGCCGCGGAAGGGCGTGTAGCCAGCATCCGGCCAGGCATCGACCCAGGCACCATTGTCGGTGGTCCAGATCACCAGTGTGTTCTCGGCGATGCCGGCGTCTCGTATCGCCTGCACCACCTGTCCCGAATTGTCATCGACTTCCATGAGCGCGTCGAGATAGGTGCCGCCGCCTGGCGACTTGCCTTTCCAGCGCGGCGACGGATTGTTCGGGTTGTGGCACTTCTCGAAGTTCAGATACATGAAGAAGGGCTTGTCGTCCTTGGCGTGATCCTTGATCCAGTTGACCGCCGTCTCGCGCATCTCGTCGTCGATTGTGGCGAGATCATCAAAGCCGAATTTCTTCTTGACCACTTTCGGCGCCTCGCCCGCTTTGCCCTCGAACTCCGACAGCACGGCGGCCTCGTTCCACACTTTCATGAAATACGGATCGTTGACCGGGAAGTTCGGGTGCAGCTTGAGGTCGTCATAGGCATAGACGCCCGCGTAATAGGGCAGCATGTGATACATCTCGTCGAAGCCGTTCGACGTCGGGAAGTTCTTGTCCTTGTCCCCGAGATGCCACTTGCCGAGCTGCACGGTGGTGTAGCCTGCTTCTTTCAGAAATTGCGCGATGGTCGGCGTTTCGTTCGTCAGGCCGTTGGGATCGCCCGGCGCCAGCACCGCCGAGAGCGAGGTCCTGATCGGTATGCGGCCGGTGATGAACGAAGCGCGGCCTGCGGTGCAACTCGCCTGTCCATAATAATTCACGAAGCGCATGCCTTCGGAGGCGAGCCGATCGAGGTTGGCGGTCGGCGCGCCACGCATGGCGCCGCCTCCATAGGAACCGAGATCGCCCCAGCCGATATCGTCGGTCATGATGACCACGACGTTCGGCTTCCGCGGCGGAGATTGCGCGAGCGCCGCATCGCTAGCGAATACGAGCCCGGCTGTCAGGACGCCAGCCGACAACACATCAAATGACTTCATCTGAGCTACCTCCCATATGGCGGGGAATTTCTGGCGATGAGGAAACGGTGGATTTGGTCTCCTCCCTCAGGATCACCTTTGCCGGAAAAGATCACAAGAGGGTCTGAAATGGGCAAGCTGCCACTGCTGACAGGGCCTGATTCATGGTAGATAAGCTTGCGCCCAAAGGGGGTTATGGTGCGGGCAATCGGCTTAAATCGCCTGGTCTGGTGCGGAGCGGTGGCGCTGAGCCTTGCCGCCTGCGGATCGATGTCGTCTCGAAATCCGGTTCCGATCGGGTTCGAAAACGAAGCGACCGTTGTGGGTATGGGCCACGAGCGCATTCGCTTCTGGGGGGACGAACTTCCTCCCCACGCCGATGCCCTGGTCAAGGAAAAGTGGGCGCAGGTCCGCGCGTCTGGGCGTCACATGTCCAAGTCCGGAGGCCGGCCGGTTGTAAATTTCCTTGCCCTATCGGGGGGCGGCAGCGATGGCGCCTTTGGCGCGGGCGTTCTTGCCGGCTGGACCGCGAAAGGCACCAGGCCTGAGTTTGACGTGGTCACGGGTGTGAGCACCGGCGCGCTGACCGCGCCCTTTGCCTTTCTCGGGCCTCGCTACGACGAGGCGTTAAGGCAGGTCTTCACCGAGTCGACCACGAAAGATATTGCCATCATGCGGCCGGTCAGAGGCCTGCTCGGCGGAGAATCGCTTGCGAGCAATGCGCCTTTGGCAAAAGTCGTCGCCCATTATGTCAGTGACGGCTTCCTGCAAGAGGTGGCGGCCGAACACAGGAAAGGCCGCCGGCTGCTCATCGGCACCACCAATCTCGACGCGCAACGTCCCGTTGTCTGGGATATGGGACAGATCGCCGTGAGCGGTCATCCGGGATCCCTTGAGCTGTTCCGCAAAGTCCTTCTCGCCTCCGCCGCCATACCCGCCGTATTCCCGCCCGGCTTCGTGGAGGTTGCCGCGAACGGCAGCGTTTACGAGGAGATGCATGTGGATGGCGGAACAACGCGCGAGGTTTTTCTCATTCCGACGCAATTCATGACGAAGAACATCGACCCGACACTGAGCGTCAAGCCTATCCGCCGCACCTACATCATCCGCAACGGCCGCGTCGATCCAGAATTTAAGGCTGTGAAACCGCGCACGCTCTCGATCGCCGGCCGGTCGATATCGACCCTGATCAAGAACCAGGGTATCGGGGACCTTTACCAGCTTTACATGTTCACCAAGCGGAACGGCATGGATTTCAACCTCATCTATATTCCCGGTGACTTCCCCGATACGAGCACCCAGGCCTTCGATCCGGTTTACATGGGAAAGCTCTTCGAGGTGGGCTACCAGCTCGTGCAGAGCGGGAATGCCTGGAAGAAGGTCCCGCCGGATTGGGCGAATTAACCCAGTTCCGGAAGCCGCTATGCACCATCCATCACAGACCCCGTGGAAGACGATCGCCATCGTGCTCGCCGTGATGCTAGGCATCGTGCTTGTCTTCGCGGGCCTGATCGTGACGGGTGTGATGAATCTCGGTCTGTCGCTGTTGTGACCCTTCTCACCGGCCGCCGAAGCGAAGGTTGAGTCCGGCGCGCACGACATTCGTGGTCTCATCGAGATCGACCGCGGCGTGGCGCAATCCGGCAATTTGCGGCGTCAAGCCGATCTTGGGGTCGCCGAAATCGTAGTAACTATATTCGACAAAGGCGGACAGACGATCGGTGAGCGCATATTCACCGCCGCCGCCGACAGTCCATCCTGAGCGCGTGTCGCTCGCGCGGTAGGCGGTGCCGAGGATGGTCGTCGTCGCCCAATAGTCGTCACGCTGCCAGGCAGCCCCAGCCGTGGCGTAGCCCATGAAACGATCGAACGCATAACCGACGCGTCCCGTGACGGAGGCGAGCGAATCGGCGTCGCTGTGATAGAAAACGCCCGTCTCCCGCGCGCTGGCATGGCGCCCCTCGGCATCGGTCCAGGCATAGCTGCCCTGGACGCCGATCACGATGCCGCCGCCGGTCTGATAATCGCAACCGCCTTGAATTCCGGCGATCACGCCGTCCTGATTGTGCTCGCCGAGCGAGAAGCCGAAGAAATCCCCGCCTACCGTTTGATTGACCCAGTGCTGATGGCCGAAGAAGCCGCCAGCATGGACACCTGCGTAGCAGCCTGTCCAACTCCAAGCCGGTGGGTGATCGGAAATGGAGTGTTCAAGTCCGGCGGCGCTCGCCGGACTTGCCAGCGCGATCAATGTGGCCGCTACCAGAATCTCTTTCTGCACGGTTCGCCCCCCGCGCGATGGGACACCATTATGCAACGAATCTGCGTGGAACTCTGTCGCTTGCCGGCCACAGCGGCGCCATTTTGTTTAACGCGCAACGCATTGTGGAACGAAGGCCCCTCCTATGCCATTATTGGGATATGGCCGTAAAGATACCGTGGAAGTCCTTGTCGAAGGGCGATGTCTCTTCGAAACTCGGTGATTTTTTTTCGCAGCACGGCGCTTTCTTTACGAAACGGGTCGCGTTCTTCGCCGCCGTCGTGCTGTTCCTTGCCGGGGGCCTGGTTCTGCGTTCGGGTCTCTTTTCCGGCGAGCCGGACTCAGGCCAGAAGGCGCCGACGATTCAGGCGCCCGCCTCGCCTGACGCCACAAGGCCGGAACCGTCTGCCGCCACAACGCCCGCGCCATCTGCCCCAGCACCTGAAGTTGCGCCGGCTGAATCCGTTCCCAAGACCGTAACGCCCGCACAGGATGCAACACCTCAGGAACAGACTGATCAACCGGGCGAGAACCTCGATCAGACAGAGCCTGGGGCGAGCGACGCGATGGATCAGGCCGGGCAGCCAGATCTTCCGGACGAAGGCATGATCCTCGTTTCCAGGCGCCCCGTCGAAGTTCTGTCCGATCCGTCCGCGACGGCTTCCGTCATGTATGGCTTCCCGGCCGGCCGGCAGTTCCGTGTCATTGGCCGCCAAGGAGACTTCGCGCAAATCAAGGACGTGGTGAGCGGTGCGAGCGGCTGGATCAATGCGGCCGCGCTGGCGGAGCCACCGAGCGCGCCTAGCGCGACTGCGCCATCACGGTCGCAGCCAGGCACCGCCGGCCGAACGCGTGTCACCGAGCCGGCCGCGCCGAAGCCGAAAGCAACCAAAAAAGAGACTCAGACCACTGCCGACACCGCCGAGCCGGCGCAAACGCGCAAGCGCCCCGGCCTGTTTGGCGGAGACGGTCCCTTCAGGGGCATCTTCGGCAACTAGGAAAGAGTGGCGCCCCCTAGGGGTTTCGAACCCCTGTTTCCGGCGTGAGAGGCCGGCGTCCTGGGCCACTAGACGAAGGGGGCGTGGCGCGGAAATTCAGCGGACAGAAGCTATAGCTTGCCGTCCGGAAGGCGATCAAGGCTTATCGGCTCTTGAGCCTGACGCGAGACAGGACCTGGCCGGTCTTGAGGTCGATCACGGCGATTTCGGCGCCCGCGCTCGACTGAAGATGGAGAGCGATGCGGTCGCCATCAAGTGCGAGCGAGGTGACAGTCGCGTCGGGCGGAATGGCCAGTTCGGCGTCCATACCGGCCGGGACGGAGGCCTTCCCCGGGCTCTCATTGGCGATTCGCGACGCCTGATACACCATGGTGGCAAGCACGAGGGCGAAGCCGCCGACGAGCGCAATCCCCATCACGATCACGGCGATCTTGAGCATCCGCACCTGGCGCGGGGTGAATACAGTGCCCGGTAACGGTGTATTGTCAGGCTCGCTCGCCACCGCCATCGTCAGACCTCATGACCTCAAGCAAGACACTTCGCGCCAAGACACTTCGCGCCAAGACGCCTCGCGCCGAAACACGCACCGAGCGGCTCACGGCGGAGGCCCATGCCGAACATGAGGGCCAGAGGCTCGACCGCTTCCTGAGCGATCTCTTGCCGCAACTGAGCCGGACCAGGGTGCAGGCCTTGATCAGAGAAGGCCATGTCACGTCGCGCGGCGCGACCATAGAGGAGGTGAAATATCGGGTCAAATCGGGCGATCGCTTCGCGCTTGCCGTGCCGCCCGCTGCCAAGACCGCTCTCCGTGGCGAAGCCATTCCGCTCGATGTGATCTATGAGGACGACGCCCTTATCGTCATCGACAAGCCGGCCGGCCTCGTGGTGCATCCCGGCGCCGGCAATCCGCGCGGCACTCTCGTCAATGCGCTGATCGCTCATTGCGGCGAGAGCCTGTCCGGCATCGGCGGCGTGGCCCGGCCCGGCATCGTGCACCGGCTCGACAAGGATACGAGCGGCCTGATGGTGGTCGCCAAGACCGACCAAGCCCATCGCGGGCTGGCGGCGCAATTCGCCGATCATGGCCGCACCGGTGATTTCGAGCGTGGTTATCTCGCTCTGGTTTGGGGCGCACCGCATTTGCCGCATGGCAGGATCGAAGCACCGATCGGCCGCCATGCCACCAGTCGCACCAAGATGGCAGTGCTTCCCGGCAAGGGCCGCAAGGCGGTGACGCATTGGCGCGTGCTCGAGCGATTCGGTCCCAAGAATGCGCCTGTCGCCTCACTGATCGAATGCCGCCTCGAAACCGGACGCACGCACCAGGTGCGTGTCCATTTGGCCCATATAGGTCATCCGCTGATCGGCGATCCGCTTTATGGGCGCGGCTTCAAGTCGAAGCTCGGCAAGCTTTCAGGAAAATTGCAGAGCAAGCTTGCCAGTCTCGGTCGACAGGCATTGCACGCCGCACATCTTGCCTTCGTGCATCCGATCTCAGGCACATTACTAAGATTTAATAGTCCGTTACCCCGCGCTCTCATCGAGATCGTGGATTTGTTCAAGGAACTGTGATCGTCCGGAAGTCTTTTATCGTTTTGGCAAAACCTTTATAGAGAAATTGCTGGGGGGACATTTTAACGGGAGATTGCGGCTAAGGCGGTCGCTGGAGACGGGTTCCTCATGGCTAGAAGTTTGCCGAGTGTGAGCGCGCATGGCGGACTGACGCGCTATCTCGAAGAAATCAGACAGTTTCCGATGCTGGAGCCGCAGCAGGAGTACATGCTCGCCAAGAGGTGGCGCGAGCATGAGGACCGCGACGCGGCGCATCAACTCGTCACTTCGCATCTGCGACTCGTGGCCCGCATTGCCATGGGCTATCGCGGCTATGGCCTGCCCGTTGGCGAGGTGATTTCCGAGGGCAATGTCGGCCTGATGCAGGCGGTGAAGCGCTTCGATCCCGACAAGGGCTTCCGGCTTGCCACCTATGCCATGTGGTGGATCAGGGCGGCGATCCAGGAATACATCCTGCGTTCGTGGAGCCTCGTGAAGATGGGCACCACTGCCGCGCAGAAGAAGCTTTTCTTCAATCTCCGCAAGGTGAAGGGTCAGCTCAAGGCTCTCGAGGAAGGCGACCTGCATCCCGACCAGGTGAAGAAGATCGCCACGCGGCTCGGTGTGAGCGAGGAGGATGTCGTTTCCATGAACCGGCGTCTGGCCGGCGATTCGTCGCTCAATGCACCGGTGCGCAACGATGCCGAGAGCGGCGAGTGGATGGACTGGCTGGTCGATGACAGCATGGACCAGGAGACGGCGCTCGCCGAATCGGAGGAACGCGATCAGCGGCGTGCCATGCTGACCGATGCGTTGGAGGGCCTTAACGAGCGCGAGCGCCGCGTGTTCGAGGCGCGGCGGCTGGCCGAGGATCCGCTCACGCTGGAAGAGCTTTCCACCGAGTTCGGCGTTTCCCGCGAGCGAATCCGGCAGATCGAGGTCCGCGCCTTCGAAAAGGTCCAGAAAGCGGTGAAGAAAGCCGCTTCCGCTCAGGCCGCATCGGTGACTGCCCATTAATCCTTCTGCTCAGGCGGCCTGACTGGTGAGCGCTCAGGCGCGCCTGAAGGGATGACGTTTTCCCGAGTTTCGGCCATGCTCCGCCGGTCGCATTTCACGTGCTGACCCAGGATGACGGCTGGTCTTGGCCGCAGCTCGGAGCAGACCCTTATGCAGCAGCTCAAAGCCAGCGGCGTCGAGATCGCCTATGTCGATGAAGGCAAGGGCCCTTGCGTCATCATCGGCCATTGCTCGAGCGCCTCGCATAAGGAATGGCTGCCGCTGATCGAGGCGCTCAAGGACGACTGGCGCGTGCTTGCGCCCGACTTTATCGGTTATGGCCAGTCAGGCGCTTGGCCCATCGACAAGCCGTTCAGCCTCGATGCCGATGTCGGCGTCATCCTCGCGCTCGCCAAGAAGACCAAAGGCGAGTTGCACCTCGTCGGCCACTCCTATGGCGCGGCTCTGGCCCTCGAAGCGGCGCGCGCGCTCGGCGACCGGGTGAAGAGCCTCACGCTGGTCGAACCTGTCGCCTTCCATCTGCTGCGCAAGGAAGGACGTCCCGAATGGGATGAAGTCGAACAGATGGGGCTCGATGTCTTGAAATCGGTGGCGCGAGGAGATGATCGCGCCGCGGCACGCGCCTTCATGGTCTATTGGCTTGGCCGCTGGCGCTGGTGGCTTTCACCCGAGCGCTTCAAGACGGCCATCGCCGCGACCATCCCCAAAGTGGCGCTCGAATTCACCATCGCCGTCGATGCGCCTGCCAGCCTGCAGAATTATGCGGAGATCGCCGCGCCGACGCTTTTCATCGTTGGCGGCAAGACCCGCGCCTCGACCCGTGCCGTGGCCAACCTCTTGGCGACGGCGCTGCCGAACGCTACCGTCACAATCCTTAAAGGCGCCGGTCATATGAGTCCTTTCACCCACCCCGCCGAAATCAACCAGCTGATCCTCGACCATCTTGCCGCCAACCGGTGACAACCATTCAACCAGCTCCTAAGCCGACTTTCCGTGAAGCGCTTGGCCTCTGGACCAAGATCGGCTTCCTGTCATTCGGCGGACCCGCCGGCCAGATCGCGCTCATGCATCGCATGCTGGTCGAGGAGCACGGCTGGATCAGGCCGCAGCGTTTTCTTCACGCGCTCAATTTCTGCATGCTGCTGCCGGGGCCCGAGGCGATGCAGCTGGCGACCTATATCGGCTGGCGTCTACACGGCACGCTGGGCGGCCTAACCGCCGGTCTGCTTTTCGTGCTGCCCGGCGCTCTTGTGGTGCTCTGTCTCAGCATCGCTTACGTCCTGTTCGGAAAGGTGCCGGCGGTCGAGGCGGCCTTTCTAGGCGTCAAGGCCGCCGTTCTCGTCATCGTCATCGAGGCCCTGATCCGCGTCGCGCGCCGCACCTTGCACCAGTCTTATGATTGGGCGATCGCGTTCGGCGCCTTCGTCGCCATTTTCTTCCTGTCCGTGCCCTTCCCCATCATCATTCTCGGTGCGGCACTGATCGGCTTCCTGCTGGCAAAGAACCATATCCCTTCGGAAGCCGAGCAAGCAGACGATGGTCCCCCGGTCACGCCCTTGCAGACAATCAAGACCGCAGCGCTATGGCTCGCCATCTGGCTCGTGCCACTTCTTTCCGTCGGCGCCCTGTTCGGCCGCGACCATGTCACGACAGATATCTCGCTGTTCTTCTCCAAGCTCGCTCTGGTGGCTTTCGGCGGCGCCTATTCGCTGCTCGCCTACATGGCGCAGCAGGCGGTCGAGACCTATGGCTGGCTGACCGCGGGCGAAATGCTCGATGGGCTCGGTCTCGCCGAGACCACGCCGGGGCCGCTCATTCTCGTCACCGAGTTCGTCGGTTTTCTCGCCGGCTACCGGCAGGGCGGCGAGCCGGCGCTTGCCTTCGGCTTGCTTGGCGCGGGTCTCGCTCTATGGGCGACCTTCGTGCCAAGCTTCCTCTTCATTTTTACCGGCGCGCCCTATGTCGAGCGCCTGAGCGCGAATCCGAAACTTGCGGGCGCGTTACGCGGCGTCACCGCAGCCGTGGTCGGCGTCATCCTCAATCTGAGCCTGTGGTTTTCGCTGCACGTCCTCTTCGCCCGAGTCGAGGACCGATGGTACGGGCCTTTGCGCCTGTCGCTTCCCGATTTCGGCAGCCTGAACGTGGAAGCCGCCCTGCTCGGTATCCTGGCGGCGATACTTTTATTCGGGATACGCCTCGGCATCGTCGGCACGCTCGCGATCACCGCAGCGGCGTCACTCATCTGGGCGTTGCTGACGAACGGCGGCTAGGCTTAATCGCGCGGGACGAAGAGATTCACGAACGGCGCCCTGACCCAAGTGCCGCGGCCGTTGGTCTGCACGGATGTGAACGGCGCTTCCACGGCGGTGCCTCTCGGTGAATCATCCACCGAGGTAAAGGGCGCGCGCACCCGTACGTTGTCGCCATCGCGGCGCCACCAGCGGCGCCTCTCGTAGTAACCGGCCAGTTGAACGTTGGAGGCCTTCGGAGAAAGCTCGACGACGCCAACAGGCCCCGCCGACGCGGACTGCGGCAGGAAGGCAACGCCACCCAACAAGGCGGCAGCGAACGCAAAACTAATGGTTCGAGCGAACATCAAGATCTCCTTGTTGCAATAGCAGTCAGATTTATCAACCAATGTGGCAAGCGTATGTTCCGCGCGCAAGCCCTATCTACAGCCAGCCTCTGCGCTTGAAATAAAGATAAGGCAGCACGGCAAACAAGATCATCAGTCCGATAGCCAGGGGATAGCCAAGCCACCAGTCGAGCTCCGGCATATTGCGGAAATTCATGCCGTAGATCGAAGCGATCAAAGTCGGCGGAAGGAACACCACCGCGACCACGGAGAAAATCTTGATGATGTCAGCCTGCTGGATGTTGATCATGCCGAGCGTGGCATCGAGCAGGAAAATGATTTTGCTAGACAGGAAGCCAACGTGGTCCGTCAGGGAATGTACGTCGCGTGAAGCCGTGCGGATGCGCGACTGCAAAGCCTTGTCCTCTTTTCGCTCTTGAGCTGCGTGAGTGAAGAATGTGAGCAGACGTGCGAGCGAATGGGTGCTCTCGCGGGCCTTGGAAGTGACATCGCCCTCGCGTCCGATTGCGCGGAGTAGAACGTCAAAGCGGCGGAGACGCCTGTCACTGCCGCCTTTGATCTCGAAGACTGTATGCGACAACGCCTCGACTTCAGCCTGAATGCGTTCGATGAAATCGGCGAGCCGGTCGATGATGGTCTCGATCAGACCGGTCAGGACGACGGCGCCGTTGCTCGGACCCGGCTCAGCCCGGTTGCAGCGTTCGGCATAAATGGCAAAGGCGCGCGGCTCGGCATAACGCACCGTAACCAGTCTATGGCCGGTAAGGATGAAAGTCACAGGCGTGGTCTTGATCTCGTGCTGCTCACTCTGAAGGATCAAGGTCGCGGTCATGAACTGCGCGCCGTTCTCCTGATAGAGCCGGCTCGACACTTCGATCTCGTGCTGCTCCTCGCGCGTCGGCACGTCTAGCTTGAGCGCCTTCTCGACGGCGCTTTCTTCCTCGGGCGTGGGGTTGAGCAGGTCGAGCCAGACCGCCTCGCCGGTGATCTTGTGCTTGCCGGCCTGCTTCTTTAGCGCGCCCGCACGGAATTCGTAGATGGTGAGCATTGGACCCCCACCGGCCCCCTAATTCCCTATCCGAACGGGAACTTATACCAACAAGACGATCCTGCCAGTGCGACGATACGGCTTTGACAGAGACTAGGGCCGGCGGTTAACAATTCGTCATGGGGTGGCTGCGCAAGGATAAAGACTGTATCGCCCTCGTCTTGGCGTGGGCCGTCCTGCTGCAAGCCACTATTCTATCCTTCACATTCGGGCTCCACGCCTCGGCCTTTGCCGCCGATTCAAGCGTGCTTTGCTCCGTGCTGGGAGATCGCGCCGGTGAGCCGCTTCCCGTAAAGAGCGATCACCACCCCGACATGGCATGCTGCACCCAAGCATGCCGTCTTGCCTGTCACGGCGTTGCCGGTGCGCTTCTGGTTGACGCCACACGCATTCTCTTGCCCGGCTCGGTCTCAATCGCTGCCGAAGCGCATTATGCCGAAACGCTGCTGCCGGACGCCATCCGCACCTTTGCAGCACAGCCGCGCGCTCCTCCCCTAGCGTAAGCCCCAACACGGTCGTTTCACATACGGTCCTCGATCAGCTCGAGGCGCCGTGCGAACGCGACAACCAACAATCCAATTCGCTTAGGCGTGCCGCGCCATCTTGCCGGCCGCTAATGGGGGACAAAATGAGCAGTCATTCACTTCCACGCGCCGGTCTCGCGGTGCTCGCGCTTTGCGCCGTGACCGGCGCAACCAAGGCCGATCCACATAACGGTTCCGGACCTTTGGCCGACACACATGCTCCCGCTGGCGTCATGTTCGACCACTTGCACAAGGCCGGCGAGTTCATGCTCGGCTTCCGCTATGCCGGCACCTTTGCCGAAGGCTCGACGCGCCACGGCACGCATACCGTCACCGACGACGTGATCGCCGAGAGAGGGTGCGGCACGCATACCTGCTCGATGAAAGCGAGCGAGATGACGATGAACATGTACATGCTCGATCTCATGTACGCGCCGACCAATTGGATGACGCTGATGGTCATGCCGATGTGGATGACCCACGACATGACCATGACGCCGCTCCGGCTCACCGGTCATGGCGGCCATGGCGACCATGACGAACATGGCGGCGGCGGTCACGGTGGCGGTCACGGCGGCCATATGGGCACCCATTCGCATGGTGTCGATGGCTGGGGCGATACCGTGTTCGGTCCCGAATTACGCGTGGCGCAAGGCGCGGATTGGACCCTGATCTTCAGCCCGATGTTCAGTGCGCCGACCGGCCGCGTCGACTACAAGACCGCCGGAGTTTTCACCCACTATGGCATGCAGCTCGGCTCCGGCACCTGGGATTTCTGGCCGAGCCTCACCTATACCGGCCGCGCCGACCGTCTCACCTGGGGCACGCAGGTCTTCGGCATTGTCCGCATGGAGGAGGAGAACGAGTCGGGTTACCGTCTTGGCGACGTGCTCCAGGTCACGGGCTGGGTGAGCTATCGCTTCGCCAACTGGATCTCCGCCTCGGTGCGCGGCCTATACACCGAGCAGGGCGAGATCGAAGGCCATTATAACGGCCCGCACCAACACTCGAGCCCGCCCGATCTCCAGTACAACTATGGCGGCAGGTTTTGGGATATCGGTTTCGGCGTGAATACCGTGGTGCCGAGCGGGCCGCTCAAGGGCTTGCGGCTCAGCGCGGAATGGCTGCAGCCGATGGAGGACGATCCGAACGGCTATCAGCTTACCCGCGACGGGACGCTATGGGCGAATGTGAGCATGGCCTTCTAGTTCTTCTGCACGATGCAGGCGCCGCCGTCTTTGCGTAAGCTCGCGCATAATGCGTCGGCGTCAGCCCGGCTATCGGCGCCGATCTGCACGAGATAGAGTGCACGACGCCCGCGACTTAAGTTGCGCTGAGGCTGCACGAAGGGTTCGCGTTCGGCAAGCAGCGACGCGTGCTGGCGTCTCAGTCTGGCGAACATGGCGAGCGCCCTGGCCTTGGAGAAAGAGGCGGAGACATGCGCGCCCCAGGGACGCCACGCCCCACTCGCCGTCAGCGGCTCGGTCTCGTACACCGCACGCACCACAAGAGGCGCGAGCTGACGGCATGATTCTTGGACCGTATCGCCCTCGGTCTTAAGCTGTTCTGGCAGGTCAGTCTCGGGGAGCTTCCATTCCTCGGCGGCGCGGCCGGTGATGAACATCACACAGGCCCGGGTCTCTCCGGGAAGGGTCCCGCCAGACAGCCATTTTCGTACCCGCTCGGCGCCCGCGTTATAGGCGGCGGCAGCCAAACCAAAATTGCCGAACTCTCGTCTGAGATCGGCGAGCAGGCTGGCCGAGTGGGCAATGGCCGCTTTCGACTCGAACGGATCCTCGAGGCCGCGCTCGTCCGCCGTGCCGGGCATGAATTGGGCGATGCCTTGCGCGCCCTTGTAACTCACGGCGTTCGGATTGAAGCGGCTCTCTCGCCAGATCAGGCGCACGAAGGGCATCGGAGGCAGATCGCGCGCCACGGCTTGCGCCTGCATCAATGGGCAGACGATATTGACGAAGGGTTCAGGGTCTGCCGCTTCGATGCCGGCGGCCTTAAGTCCGGCGGCAACACCGGTGTTGTCGAAAGCATCGGCGCCATGCGCGGAAGTTGCGATCAGAAGCGCCGCGCCAAATCCCGCAAGCCGTTGAAGCTGCGTCAATGCCGTCATTCAATTCTTTTGTACGATGCAGGCGCCCCCCGCCTCGCGAAGCTTGGCGCAGAGCTGATCGGCGGCATCGCGGCTATCCATGCCGATGCGCGCCGAATACCGTATGTCGGTTCCCATATGCAGATCGCATTGCTCGATGAGGACAGGCTCGTAGTCGCCGAGCACGCTGGCATAGATTTGCTTGGTGCTGGCGAATTCATCGAGCGCTTCCTGCTTGGAGAATGACGTTGCGATCTCGACGCCCCAGGGTGAAGTCGGTTGACTTGCCGCGGCATCGGCGCCCTGACACGGCGAAAGCGGGCCGTTTTGCTCGACCGGTGCTCCGGCGAAGGCGGGGAAGACGATAAGCAAACCCAGGAACGACAGCAAAAATCTCATGACTGAATCATGCCGCAATTCTCCGGCGGCTGCCAGACCGTTTCTACCTTATTCCGGCCAAGCGCGGAGCGCCGTCGCGGCAACACGTTCAAGCTCCTTGCGACTAGCGCCGCCGGCCGCCTGTACCGCCATGCCATGCAGCACCGTGGCGATATAGCGGGCGAGGCTCGCGGGATCGGTATTTTCCGGCAGATCGCCCTCGCGCCTGGCACGCTTCAATCGCTCGCGAATTAGTCGGAAGCTGGCGTCACGCCGCTTGTCGAGTTCCTTCTTGACGGCGTCACATTCCTTCCCGCCGCAAAGCGCCGCCTGCACCATCAGGCAGCCTGGGGGTCTGCGCTTATCGCCAAGCGAAGCGGCGGAGTACATGAGCAGATGCTTGACGGCCTCGTAGGCGGTCGGCGCAGATAAGGCCTCGTTCCAGCTCGCTTCATGCTCCGCCTCGTAGCGGTCGAGGGCGCGGCAGAACAGCGCCTCCTTGTTGCCGAAAGCGGCATAGAGGCTCGGCGGATTGATGCCCATGGCCGCGGTTAGATCGGCAATGCTCGCGCCCTCATAGCCCTTGCGCCAGAACACTTCGAGCGCCCGGCCGAGCGCCTTGTCCTCATCGAAGGCGCGAGGGCGGCCAATCGCCACAGCTTTGTTTCCGGTCATGCTGGCAATGCCTATCATTTCTTACCTTTGTAGTGAATGCTATATAATGCTCTTGACAGTCCGGCTCCAGGATACATATGTAACGAACGCTAAATAATTACGATGGAGGGTTGACCGCCTGACCTTACAGTACGGAGGATCGAATCATGATCGAACTCAGACCGTTCAATGCGCTTGGCAGCGCCGACCACGGTTGGCTGAAGGCCAAGCATCATTTCTCCTTCGCCCGCTATTACGATCCGGAGCGCATGGGGCACGGTTCCTTGCGCGTATGGAACGACGACGAGATCGCTCCCAACTCGGGCTTCCCGCCGCACCCGCATGCCGAGATGGAAATCATCACCTATGTCCGCCAGGGCGCCATCACGCACGAAGACAGCCTCGGCCATAAAGGCCGCACCGAGGCCGGCGACGTGCAGGTGATGAGCGCAGGTTCAGGCATCCGCCATGCGGAATTCAATCGCGAGGACGTGCCGACGACTCTGTTCCAGATCTGGATCGAGCCGCAGGAAGGCGCTGGCGAGCCTTCGTGGGGCGCGAAGCCCTTCCCCAAAGGCGACCGGGCCGGGCGCTTCGTGCCGCTGGCCAGCGGCTTCGCCGGCGACGACGAAGCTTTGCCGATTCGCGCCGAAGCGCGCGTACTTGGCGCCACGCTGAAAGCGGGCGATACGGCCGAGTATCAGCTTGGGCGCGGACGGCACGGCTATCTGGTGCCCGCGGCCGGCAGTGTCGAGATCAACGGCGTGCGCATCGGCACGCGTGACGGCGCCGCCATCACCGACGAGGCGGTGCTGAAGATCAAGGCACTCGAGGACAGCGAACTCGTCCTCGTCGACGCGGTCTAAAGATCGAAGCGAGGAGCTCCCCCCTCCACTCCTCGCAGAAAGCGGGCAGCGGCGCGAGCCGTTGCCCGTTTTCTATGACCGTACCGCATTTGGCCTAGCGCCAGGGCGCTGGCTGGATGCGGGCCGCGACGTGTTCGCCAAATTTATGGCCTGACACACTCACCGAGAGAAGTCAGAACGGAGCGCCTGACTACGGCGTGCTTGCGGAATCCTTCGCGCTCCATGAGGGCCTGGTGCAATTCCGGCAGGCGATAGAACGGCACGCTGGGATACCAGTGATGCTCGAGATGATAGCCGACATTGCACGGCAGGATGAAGATCGATTCGAGGAAGGTGGGAATGGTCGTGCGGGTGATCGCGTATTCCTCTTCCTCGCTTTCGACGGCGCTGTGCTCGCAAATGATGCGCGCGTATTGCACCGCGATATGCCAGGTGCAGAACGGAACGATCCAATAAAGCAGAAACGCATACCAGCTGCCGAACCAGGTCAACACCCCGGCAATGGTCCCATAGAAGGCGATCCTCGCCGCGACCATCCAGCGGGGCGACGGGACGAAGGACGCTCCCACCAGGCTGCGGACGATCCAGAACAAGCCGGTGACGAAAGCGGCACGGCGCAAGAGCACCCACGCAAGCCCCAGCCGTGTCTTGGGATACTGCCAGTCAGGTGCAAGCTCACCCGCGGCGTCGTGCGTGTACCAGATGTGACGATTCCCGTCATTCGGCAGGTTGGTGTACTGGTGATGCGTGCCGTGGAATTTGCGGAAGCTCTCGACCGAGGCGAAAGTCGGCCACATCATGAACAGGTTGGAGAACAGATCGTTCTGCCAGCGGTTGGGCAGGATGCGATAATGCGAGGCGTCGTGCCCGAGAATGAGCAGCGCATGCTGGCGCGATCCGATGACGATGACCGCAAGCAGGTAAAGCAGCGGATGCCAGAAATAGGTGCTGAGCGCGATCGCCGCGGTGATCGCCGTCCACTCTCCGGCGGTGATGAGAACGGCTTTGACAGGATCGAGCCGTGACAACTCCTTGACCGTCGCGGCTGGCAACCTCTCCGGAATCATCCTTGCCGTGTTGTGCGGATGCTCGACGACGGGATTCGTCGAGATATCTTCCGTCGGATTCTCCAACCGAAGATAGGCAATGACCTGATTGACTCTGGCGAGCGCCGCCATCGGATCCCCTTACGATTTTTGTAGGAATTAACTGGGTTCTGTGACCATTCCTAGGCAGGCAGCGAACGTTCGGCGCGACATTGTTTAGGCCTAGTCGTCCTCGATTTCGGTCTGGGGGCGGTCCGTGCCTGGATCGACCTCCTCGTGCCAGACACCGTCAACGGTCTCGTATTGAATACCGACCGTCTCGCCCGGCACGCGCTGCTCGCCGGCCGCGCGCTTGGCGGCGGCGAGGGCGGCATCATGGGTAGGAAAAGTCTCTGAGAACGTGCCGCGCGCCTTATAGGCCCAACCATCCTCGTGCTTGACAATTCTATAGACGATCTTCGTCATGGACTGCTCCTCGTGCCGTTTCGCTTAGCCTCGCACACCCCGCCTCCTCCGCCAATGGGGTACAGACATGCAACATCGTTGCCGCGATACGTTTCCTGCATCCGGGTTTTGCTCTTTTCCCCTTCCCGACATGAGAAGGGGGACGGCGCGCCGAAAGACGCGGTCCGTAATGGGTTCGTGCCTTTAAGGCACGCGAGCGCCTTCCGGCGCGCCACACGCGCTCAAGCAGCGAAGCGGTAGCGCATGCTCATTTGCGGCGTTCTCATTACGGCACCGGGCCCTGCTTTAGTCCGGTCCGTCGCGCTCGAACGCGCCGACCGATCCTTCAGCTAGCTCCTAGCGGGACCTCGTAGTGGGTCCAGAGGGAGCCCCGATGCCGCCCGAGTGCCCGGCCTGCGAAACCGGACCCGCAGGCGCCGCACCCCGTCCCGCCTCGAGATCGCCTCTAGAAACGCCCTTCAGATGGACGAGGTGCGTGCATTGTAATGGAGGTTTTGAGCGCGGGGATAGCGAGGTCTACCCACGTGGCGGGCGGCGGCGTTCGCTGAACCAGGCACGGTAATCAGCCATCTTCGCCCGCTGCGCCTTTGACGCGCGCCGCTTGCAGGTAGAGGCTTCCTCGCTGCCGTCGGGCGCCCCCCAGCGAAGCTCGACGCAATCGTTGATATTATAGGCCATCTCGAGCGCCGCGATGCGATCAAGCACGTCCTTGAGCTTGAGCGTCCATTGCGAGCCATCGGTACGCGTGTAGGAAAACTCCCGCGCCGCAAGCTCCCTGGCGAGCGTGTCTTCTAAATCCGCCTTGACGTCGGCGGCGCTCTTGCCTTGCGGCATGGCGTAACGTTCGGGGCGCCGCTCCACCCGGTCGGGGAAGTTGCGCACCACATCGATGGCGATGAGAAGACGCAGATCGCGCGACGGCGTGGCGAAATCCTCCCACGGACCAGAGGTCTCGAAGATCGAGGCGCCGTCCGGCATCCCCACTTCGCGGCCGCCGCCGGCGAGATATTCGCGCCCGTTCTCGACGGAGGTCACGCGCGCTTTCACCTGCTCCTCGAGAGCGGTGATCGCCTCGGTGAGCGCGCGCATGGGCTCGAGCGGCGCCGGCGACATGACGTCGTCCATGCGATCGTAGAATTCCTCGACGGAGATCTTGGACTGCTCGAGCGAAAAGTTGCCGTAATCCGCATCCTGCTCGATCTCCGCGTTGGTCATGCGCCGCAGCGTCCCGTTCTTGGCGCGCACGACCGGGCGGGCGTGCTTGAACCCGGCGCCACCCAGCGCCGGATCCTGCGCGAACAGAAAGTTGCCGCGCCAGAAGCGTTTGCGCGCGACGGTTCCGTCGGGCTGACCGTCAACGGCGAGGAAGACTCCGGCGCTGTCTTCCGTTTGCGGCACACGCTTCACCAGAACGAGCAGGTGCCCGTAAGGATCGGCATAGATCGTGCCGGGACGAAGCGCGTCCTCGGTGAGCGGCACGGGGTAGTAATCTGCATTGTTGTCGTCGAATGCGGTCCGCCCGTTACCCGAGTGCACGCCATTGGCGATGACCGTCCGCATATAGTGACCGAAGCCCGGAACCAGGCCCTGCGGCCGGGGCGGAATCCTCGGCTGCGGCGCTGTGGCCGTCGTGCTGAAGAAGCCGGGTGCCCCTGCCCTCTGCGGTGACGGCGATAGTGGCGGTTCCTCGTTCTCGATGCTCCACCACTGGGTGCATCTCGGTGCGCCGCCGCCGTCGCCGCGCGTGCATTTCGCATAGCCGAAGGGCAGTCCCATCTTGAAGGCGAAATAGGCGCGCAGGAAGTAAGGCAGGTCGGCGCAGTCGGGCTGGATCACCAGGTTCTTCTGATCCTCGCGCAGACCGAGATAGTCGAACAGGACATTGCGATCGGAATCGCGCAGCACCACATGCAACGCCTTCCACGACGGCGCGTCGTCAAGCGGTGCATCGAACAATTTCTCGATCCAGGCCGAGTACAGATTCTCGGTTTCGCGATTCCAAATCTCCTTGACCGGCCACACGGCCTTGCCGCCGCGCGGTCCCGCCGGCTGCTTGGCCTTCACGTCGATGTCGCGAATGGCCGTTTGACATTCGGCCGATGCGCCTTCGCGAACGAGCTTCGCCTGCCAGGCCCCGGGCTGCGGTGTCCTGACTTCGGCGAACCAGTAGTAAGGTGGACCGCCATGCCGGTCGCGCGATGTCGCGGCGACCTGGCCGTCCGGCGCGATGAGCGAGAGCTCGCCGTCGAGCGGCTTCTCGGCGGTGAAGATGACGCGCAAAGAGGCGCCCTTCCACGGCGCCATCGGCGAGGCCAGCATGGCGAGCCCCGGCTCGTATTCGCAGGTGTCGGTGGCAGACGCTGCGGGCGCTCCGATAAGGAACGTTGCGAGCGTCAGAGCCGTGAAATGGCGCGCAGGCGACAAGCTGAAACCCCCGTCCGATTCCCTTCAAGTCGCAGCCGAGACTAGCCCGAAATATTGGCTGTAAAAATGGCAAAGACCACGCTCGGGCGCCGGATTGGAATATTCTGCCATCGGCCGCTCTCGGGCAGCCTATCTCTTTGATTTTTAAGACAATATCCGGGAGCACAGCGAAACGGCGGCCATCCCCTCTTGGGGAAACTTGGCGCATCGGCGTGGAACAGAATCGGCCTATACCGCGCTGTAAGTGCTGAAACCACGGGAGGCCACTCCAATGCGAATTGCGACCCTGCTCCGCGCCGCCTCGATCGCGCTGATCGCCATAGGCGCCGTGGGGTTTCAGGAGGCACGCGCCGATAGCGGCACGATCAGTCTCACCGTGTTCAAGGGCGGCTGGATCATCGGGGGTTCGGGCGGGCACGGCACGCTCAGCTTCCGCGGCCGGTCCTATCCGCTATCGGTCGGCGGCATCGATTACGGCCTCGTGTTCGGCGGCTCGAAGTCGGTGCTGCACGGGCGCGTTTCCAATATCAAGCGCGCCTCGGACGTGGCCGGCGTCTATGCGGCTGCCGGCGCCGGGCTCGCGGTCGGCCGGGGCGTGCGCGCCATCGTGCTCACCAATCAGAACGGCGCGGTGCTTGAGCTCTCCGGCCGCCAGGTCGGGCTGATGGCTAATGCCGATCTCAGCGGGCTGGCCATCACCATGCGCTAGCAAGGAAGGCGTTTCACCGGGCGCGATGCGTGGTTTTCCGGGCTCGGGACTGAGCCTATAAAGAGGGCGCCATGTGGTCCCGCCTGCTCGTCCTCGTTCTGGTCCTGCTGCCAAGCCAGGCGCTTGCCGGCGCCAAAGAGCGGGTCAAGGCGATTGCGCCCGGGGCGCTCGTCTACGTCATGGACGAGAAGGGCGACGAACTGGTTGCCCAGAACGCCGACAAGCCCTTCGTCCCGGCCTCCGTCGCCAAGATCGTGACCGCATGGCTGGCGGTGGAGGTTCTTGGCCTCGACTACCGCTTCAAGACAAGCTTCTACCTGGACGGCGACCGCAAGCTTTATATACGCGGCGGCGGTGATCCCTTTCTGATCTCCGAGGAGCTGGCTCTGCTGGCGCCGCAGCTCGTGGCGGCGATCGGCAAGGAACCGATCACCGGCATCGTGCTCGACCCGAGTTACTACCCCGCCGACCTCCGCATTCCGGGCATCGAGAATACGAGCGAATCCTACGACGCGCTGAACTCGGCGCTCGCGGTGAACTTCAACACCATCGCCGCGGCGCGCCAGGGCAACAGTGTCGTCTCCGCCGAGCCGCAGACGCCGATCACGCCGCTCGCCATCAGCCAGTACAAGGTGCGAGGCCCGAAGGGGCGCGGCCGCATCAGCCTCGCCCAGGATCCCAAACTCAGCCTGCTCTACGCCGGCGAGCTGATCGCCGCCTTCATCGACAAGGCCGGCGGCAGCGTGAAGGGGCCGATCACGATCGGAGCCGTGCCCGAAGGCCTTGAGCCGGTCTATGTGCACCATCAGTCGCGCAGCCTCGCGAAGATCATCAACCAGCTCTTGATCGGCTCGAACAATTACATCGCCAACCAGGTCTTTCTGGAGATCGGCGCGCAGCGCTTTGGCGGCCCCGTAAGCCTCGACAAGTCGCTCAAGGTGGCGAATGAGATGCTCGCCGCCAACGGCCTCGCCGACGCCATCCGTCTCGAGGAGGGCTCGGGCATCAGCCGCGGCAACAGCTTCACCGCGCGCGGCCTCGCCCAGGTGCTCAATTTGTTCGTGCCCTATGCCGAGCTGATGCAGGGCCGCGACGGCGGCACCAACAAGACCGGCACCCTGTCAGGGGTCCGGACGCTCGCGGGCTATGCCGACACCGCCAAGTATGGCCGCGTGCGCTTCGTTATCTCGCTAAAGGGCAATACCGGAGCGATGCGCTACCAGCTGCTCAAGGCCATCGAGGCGGGGCTGTAGCCTGACGCCGCCCACCGCACGAATGTTTGATCGAACTCGCCTCTGCAAGAGGGCGGAGTTCAGGCTAAAGTCAGGGGGATGAACCCGCGCTCGCCCTGCCTCCCTATCGCACTCGCATTCACCATGCTCCTCGCCGGAACGGCGGCGGCGCAGGAGGAAGTCGAGCCGCGCGTTCCCTGCACCGAGGACGCGATGATCGTGTTCGATGCCTCGGGCTCGATGGCCGGCAACATGGTGCAAGGCCTGTTCAGCGCCGTGACCCGCATCGACGAGGTGCGCAAGGCGCTGGCCCAGGTCCTGCCGAACGCCGCACGGTTCCGCAAGATCGGCCTCATCACCTACGGCCCCGGCCCGCATACGCAATGCAATGTCAGGCTCGACTTCCCGCCGATGCCGAATGCGACCGAGCGCATCATGAGCGTGGTGAACGGGCTCACGCCGGCCGGCAAGACGCCGCTGGTGGCGGGGGTACAGCAGGCCGCGGAGGTTCTGCAGCACCGCACGGAGAAAGGCGTGGTCGTGCTCCTCACCGACGGTGAGGAGACCTGCGGCGGCGCGCCTTGCGCCCTCGGCAAATTGCTCAGGGAGAACAGCCGCGACCTGACCGTTCATGTCATCGGCTTTCAGCTCAGGGCCTTCTCGTGGACCGGCGCGCAGAGCATCCATGATGTGAAATGCCTCGCCGAGGAAACCGGCGGCCTCTACATCTCGGCGCAGAACCGGCAGGATTTGATCGAGGCGTTCGAGAAGACGCTCGGCTGCCCCATGATGTCGGCGGTTGGGGGTGTGTTACGGTGAGTTCAAGGGGCTCATGCCTAGGAGGGCACGTTATGACAGACGCAAGCCAGTTCGACCTGATGCCGCCCGGCAAAGACGAGCTACAGGCCCTGATCGCCGATCTCAGCGATGAGGAAAAGCACGTGCTGCTTGAGCACGGCACCGAGGCGCCGTTCTGCGGTGTCTTCCTCGAGGAGAAGCGGGGCGGCGTTTATACCTGCCGCCTGTGCGGGCTGCCGCTGTTCAAGGCCGGCACGAAGTTCGAAAGCGGCACCGGCTGGCCGAGCTTCACCAGCCCCTTCGCCGAGGACCATCTGCGATCCATCCGCGACACGAGCTACGGCATGATCCGCACGGAGATCGTGTGCGCGCGGTGCGGCGCGCATCAGGGGCATGTGTTTCCCGATGGTCCGCCGCCGACCGGCGAACGTTATTGCATCAATTCCATCTCGCTTCAATTCACGCCGGCCGGCGAGGCGCTGCCTGACAGGCTCGGCCGCGGTGCGCCCGAGGGCGAAGCGTTGGAGAGTTGATCACCGCTTCCTTGCCTTGAACCCTGACAAAGACGCGGCTTCGACGTTCATGAAAACGCAGAAATGAGAGACTAGGGTTCCGGGCCAAGCAAAAGACGGGGAGCGCTTTGATACAGGCCCTTGGCGCCAGCGTAGGCGCAGCGACAGCAATCATGGTGGCGATGGTTTCCTATGCGGCAGGCGCCTCGCCGCTCATGACGCGGCATACCCCGCCGGATTCATTCTCCCTTCAAACCTCACTCCTCCACAGGGTTGTCATTTATGCCAAGGAAGGCAGCACGAAGCTTATCGACGGCCGCTGGAATCTCGGCCAAAGCGAAGCGAAGCTCGGCCTGAAACTTTCGCCCGATGAGACCAAACAGTTGATGGCGTGCACCGGGAGGATCGTGTGCCAGCAGCCTTGGGGCGAGGTTTTTGCTTCGGCGTCAAGTGTGCTGCGGCCGGACCTGCTGGTGACGGCGAAGCATGTCTTCGCCAAAGTCAGAGGCGGGCCGGTGTCGATCGGCAGCTGCAGCTTCCGCAGCTTCTTGCATCGGCGGACCGCCATCCCCGTTGTGGTCGAGAAAGACCAGAGGACAGGATATTTCCTCAATAACGAGGATTTCATCGTCGTCCGCCTGAAGCGCGACGTGCCGGACTGCACACCCTTGGCGGTCGCCGCCGTCGATAGTTCCCTGTCCGAAGGGGAAGAGATCTTTTCGGCGACCGGTTACCAGCTTCGCGCCTTGAACCGGCTCTCGGACCGCGAACCGGTGCTGGCGAAGGGAACGGTGCGCGGCGTCTTCAACCCCTATCTTGGCGGCGTGCCGTTCTACTCCACCGATATCGATCTCGACAAAGGCGGTTCGGGCGGCGCCATTTTCGCGCTTAAGGATGGACGCGCCGTTGCCGATGACGAAGGCCGCCTCATCCTGAGGGGGATCCTGGTGGCGCACGGGCCGCGCGCCAAGAGCGGCAAGCCCTTCAGCGAAGAGCAGAACTATACGATCATCAACGGGCTGCAGGCGGCGTTCAGGGAGCTCGTCAAAGGCAAAGCGCAGAAATCGGCCGCCATGACCCCGGCGCCCTGTTTCCCTGGCGAGACGGCCAAGATCGAGGTGCTGTCGGAGCCTGTCCCCTCGCCTCAGTCCTTGGCGCTAACGCCGCTCCTGCAGCAAAATACTTGCAAGCGCGAAACGGCGCCCGGCCGCGACGCCAGCAAGAACGGCGCCGATTGCCTCGCGCACGAATTGAAGGAGATCGTCAAAGGGATCGAAACCTTGGCCGTTGCGCGGCGGGGCAAGGAGAAACTCGAATTCAGGCTGAGGAACGGCACAAGCTGTCCGGTCTGCTTCACCTATAATCGCTGCAACGATTACGGCTGCTGGGACGAGACGGTGATGGCGAGCGCCAAGTCGACCCTGTTCGCCGGCGCGGGCGAGCGAGCGCCCACGATCAGGAACCCGCAATTCTGCATGCTGGCGCGCGCGCCGGCCTATGTGCATCCAACCCTGCCGCACCGTAATCCGGAAAGGACACTCATTGGCGTGATCGATTCCCGCCAGCGCACCGTCGCGCCCGAAGCCCTATTCCTGACCGCCAAGGAAAAGGCCAGGCGCGATGGCGTCTGGACGCTGACGGAAGAGGACATTCGCGGCTTGAGCCTGGAGCAGATCCGGGAACTGCGCGGGTATTAGGTGCGCGTAGGAGGCCTATTCCTTCACATAGACCTCGCCACCCAGGGCGCGGAATTTTTCCGACATCTCCTCCATGCCCTGTTTTTTGGTTTGCTCTACCGCTTCGCTGCTTGAGAGCAGTTCTTTCTCGGCGAGCTTCGCCGCGTAGTCGCGCACCTGCTGCGTGATCTCCATGGAGCAGAATTTCGGCCCGCACATCGAGCAGAAATGGGCGAGCTTGTGCGCTTCCTTCGGTAGCGTCTCGTCGTGGTAGCTGCGCGCGGTGTCGGGGTCGAGCGACAGGTTGAACTGATCCTCCCAGCGGAAATTGAAGCGCGCGTTTGACAGCGCGTTGTCACGCGCGACCGCGGCGGGATGGCCCTTGGCGAGGTCGGCCGCGTGCGCCGCGATCTTGTAGGCGATGACGCCCGCCTTGACGTCGTCGCGGTCGGGGAGCCCGAGATGCTCCTTCGGCGTGACGTAGCAGAGCATGGCTGTGCCGAACCAGCCGATCATCGCCGCGCCAATCGCGGATGTGATGTGGTCATAGGCCGGCGCGATATCGGTGACGAGGGGCCCGAGCGTATAGAACGGCGCCTCGCCGCAGAGTTCGAGCTGCTTCTCCACGTTCACCTTGATCTTGTGCATCGGGATGTGGCCAGGCCCTTCGATCATCACCTGGCAACCGTGGTCCCAGGCGATCTTGGTCAGCTCGCCGAGCGTCTCGAGCTCGGCGAATTGCGCGCGGTCGTTGGCGTCGGCGATGGAGCCAGGACGCAAGCCATCGCCGAGCGAGAAGGACACGTCGTAACGGCGCATGATGTCGCAGATGTCGGCGAAGCGCTCGTAGAGGAAGCTTTCTCTGTGATGCGCCAGGCACCATTTGGCCATGATCGAGCCGCCGCGCGACACGATACCCGTCACGCGGTCCGCTGTGAGGTGGATGTAGCCGAGGCGGACGCCGGCATGGATGGTGAAGTAGTCGACGCCCTGCTCGCATTGCTCGATCAGCGTGTCCTTGTAAACCTCGAAGTCGAGCTTGACCGGATCGCCCTTGACCTTCTCCAGAGCCTGGTAGATCGGCACGGTGCCGACCGGCACCGGCGCGTTGCGCAGGATCCATTCGCGTGTTTCGTGGATGTTGCGCCCCGTTGAGAGGTCCATAATGGTGTCGGCGCCCCAGCGGATCGCCCACACCATCTTCTCCACCTCCTCCTCGATGGACGAGGTGACAGCCGAGTTGCCGATATTGGCGTTGATCTTGGTGAGGAAGTTCCGTCCGATGATCATCGGCTCGGATTCGGGGTGGTTGATATTGGCGGGGATGATGGCGCGGCCGCGCGCCACCTCCTGCCGCACGAATTCCGGGGTGACGAAGGAGGGGATCGCGGCGCCGAAGCTTTCGCCGTCGGCGAGACGCGCATCCGCTGCTTCGGCCGCGCGCTCGCGCCCGATATTTTCGCGGTGCGCGATATAAACCATCTCCGGCGTGACGATGCCGGCGCGCGCCAGCTCGAGCTGCGTCACCAGCTCACCGCGTCGCGCATCGATCCACGGGGCGCGCAGATGCGGTAAGCCTTGGCGCACGTCATTGGTCATGACGGGGTCGGTGTAAGGGCCCGATGTGTCGTAGAGCCGAAACGTTTTACCGTCCGCGAGCGCGATTTCGCGAAACGGCACGCGCAGATCCTCATGACCTTTCGGCGCGGAAAAAATCTTGCGCGAGCCAGACAGAGGCCCGGTGGTGACCTGCGGTGCAGCCGCGTCTTTCGGGGAGAAATGTTCGTTCATCGGTCCCATCCCTTCGCCGGCATGACCCGGATCAGGTTCGAAGGGTCTCCGCTCCGGCCCTGAAACGGTCAGGGCAGCGGACTCTCAGCCCCTTCCTGGGGCTCCCCTCGGAACATGTCTAATGTAGACCTCAAGCGGCTTGTGTCAAACGGGCCTGCGACGTTCTCTCAGGCGAACATCTGCCGATAGTGGCGGTACCATTCGCTCTGGAACATTTCGTCGGGATCGTAACGGCGTTTCGCGGCCAGAAATTCGGGCATTTGCGGATAGCAGGCCTCGACCTGGGCGCGGGACGCCCAGCGGTGATAGGTGAGGAAATAGCTGCCGCCAAACTCGATGGCGCGGTCGATCAGGCGGCGGAATTCCTCTTGCGCCTTGGCAATGCCCTCCGCGCTGTGATCGACATGCAGATTCATCACCGTGCACGCCCATGATTCCCGCGCCCAGGCGAGTACGCTTTCATTGTCGCGCTCGATCAGCCTGATGGTGCCGTAGATGAGCTTCGTCCCATGGACTTTGAAATCTTCACGCACGGCGGTCAGGAACGCGGCGAGCGCGCCGCGCGGCACGTAGAGCTCGCTGATCATTTCCGAGCCCTTGTGGGAAGCGTTGAGCTTCGCGTCCAAAATGGCGTGGTAGTCATCGATATAGACGCTGAGCTGACTTAAATCAGACCAGTAGCGCTGTCCGGAGGTGGAAAGATAATAGGAGGTATAGAGGTCATAGGCGGCCTTCGGGTCGGCGTGTGAAATGAAATAGAGGTCGCGCCAGGCCTCCTCACCGAGCTCCTTCGCTTCGGGCATCGGCGTGTCGGGCGGCAGCGGACGGTAGCAGGAGAACACGCCCGTGCGGAGATAGGTGTCGGAAGAGGGATCGGTGGAAAACTGGCAATCGCCGTAGAGGAATCCCTCGGCGATGCGGGCATCGAAAGCCGGCATCAACTGGTCGACGTCGATGAGCTTCACGATACGCTCGAGCTTGGTGCGCGGCATGAGCCTGAGCTTGACGCGGGTAATCACGCCGAACAGGCCGTAGCCGCCGATGGCCAAGCGGAACAGCTCCTCATTCTCGCTGCGGCTGCACTCGTGCAGGTCGCCTCGCGCATCCATCAGCGTAAAGGATTCCACATCACCGATGATCGGTCTGAAGGTAAGTCCACGGCCATGGATATTGGAGCCGAGCGCGCCGCCAAGAGTGAGCCGGTCGGCGCCGGTCTGCTTCTGGATGATGCCCCATTGGCGCGGCTCCCCCTGTTGCATGGCGATGAGGCCATCGATGAGACCGGGCCATTCGATCCCCGCCTCGATCTCGACAATTCCCCGCTCTGAATCGAGACCGAGGATCCGACGCATCGAGCGCGTATCGATGAGAACGCTGCCGGCGGCGAATTGCTGGCCGCCCATCGAGTGCCGTCCTCCGGCGATGCTGACCGGCTTGCCGCGCTGCCTCGCGCCGGCAATCACCTCTCTGAGATCCGCATCGGACGCCACCGAGACAATACTGTCGACTTCGGTCGCATTGAGCTGCGAATGAATGTCGTTGACGAGGACGCCCGCATGGGCCCGGCCGCCAAGATAAGGCAGTACGGCGAAGCCGACCCCGGCCTGCGCCGCTAGTCTGACGATTTGCCGGCGTGTCGGCATGCGTTTCCAGGCCCTAGAGCCGATCAAGGATCGAAGGTTAGGCGAGCGGAATTATGGCTTGTCAAGCCAGGGCCTGGTTATTTCCGGCGTGGTCGTTTGCGCGGGCGGGAAGACGCGACAGCGTGGCGTCTCTTCTCCCAGAAATGCCCGTAGCCGTGATAGACCAGCACCCCGCCAAGCACGATCAGCGCGAGGCCGCCGATGATCATGAGGGCGATATTTTCGGTCATGCCGGTGCCGAGCGCCTGCACCTGACCGGGAAGCAAGATTCTGAACAAGCCGCCGACGATCGCCAGCCAGCCGAACACGGTAATGATCACGCGCCAATCGTCGGTCCACAGATTGTGCAGATTGACGATAGCGAGGCCCGCGAGCAGTGTCAGCATGCCGGCGAGATAGATCAATCCGCGATTGGACAAGAATTCTCGCGACAATTCACGCATGGTGTCGTTCTCGATCACCATGCCAAGGCCCATGGCTAGCATCACGGGGCCCATTAGCCGCGCGATGGTTTTCGATGTGGTCATTGGCTGTTTTTCCCGTTTCTCATAGATCAAACAAGCCGCCCTCCGGCCGAAGCACACAGCCGGAGCAGAGACTTTCGTCCCGTGCCGCATCGCCAGGAATAGACTGTTAAGAACTAAAGACCGGGGCTCCCTCGCTAAGCTCCCCAGAACCCCGGGATGCCCCTAGTGTGAAACCGAACCGGCCGGATGGCAAGAAGCAGCAAGCCCAGGGGAAGAGCCGTGTCAAACGGCCTCGGGCCCGCAGTAAACCCTTATGGATAAGCCCATTCTTGCGATTGACGCCTAAGCAGTTTAAGCCTCTGGCCATCATTCTGCCGTGCTTCGCCTTGATCTGCGGGGGGCTGGGCCACTTTTGGCCGGCCCATATCCGCCGATATGCCCGAGGGAAAAAGACGTGAATCAGGAAGCTGCGACCCACACACGCACTCCCCAAAAGAGCAAGAGCCACTGGCGCTGGATCATCCTCGGCGCGCTACTGCTGATTACCGTCGTCGGCATCCTCGGCTATTGGCGTTACGCCGAACTCTATCCCTCGACCGATAACGCTTATACCGGGGCCAACATCGTGCGGGTGGCGTCACAAGTGTCTGGTCCCGTGGCGCGTGTCTATGCCGGCGAGGACGACAAGGTGACGGCCGGCGATCCTTTGTTCGATATCGATCCCACGCTTTATGAGGCTGCCCTGCGCAATGCGCGCGCGCAGTTCGATGCCGCCGCCAATGCCGCCGGCACCGAGGCCGACGGTCTGAAAGCAGCGGCGACCAAGCTCGATGAAAAACGCGCGGCGCTCGAAGATGCACTTGATGCCTATCGCACGGCGAAAGAAGCCCAAGGCGAAGACGAGGCGCCCTCGCCTGCGCTCACCACGGCGCTCACGAACTGGCACGACGCCATGAAATCCTTTCGGGATGCCCAAGCCGAGTTCGATACCGAGCAGGACAAACAACTGACCGTGACCACGCCGACGGTGCAACTTCGCGCGGCTTCCGCTCAGCTCGATAAGGCAACTCACGACCGGGTGATGACCCATGTCACCGCCCCTGCCAATGGCTGGGTCTCCAACATCAATATCAGGCCGGGTTGGGTGGTACAGGCCGGCTCGCCGGCCTTCGCCATCGTTGAGGACGGGCGCTGGTGGGTTGACTCCAATTTCAAGGAGACCGATCTCGGCCGCATCAAGAAGGGGCAAAGCGCGACCATCCATCTCGACATGTATCCAGGGGTCACGCTCGAGGGTGTGGTCGAGAGCATCAGTGCAGGTTCCGGCGCGACCTTCTCGGTGCTGCCGCCGGAGAACGCCACCGGCAATTGGGTGAAGGTGACGCAACGCTTCCCGGTGCGGATCAAGATCACGAGCGAGCCTAACCCCGATAAGCCGCTGCGCATGGGCGCCAGCGCCCACGTTAGGGTCGACACCACCGAAGGCCAGCAATGACCCGCCGGAAGGCTTCCGGCAGCGGGGGCCGTGGGCGAAAGCCTCCTCCTGCGCGGAGCGAGCCGTTACATGAGCCGGAAAAGGATCATGTGCCGGTAGCCCTGGTGGTGGCCGTGGTGCTCACCGCCTTCCTCGAAGTTCTCGACATCACCATCGTCAATGTCGCCCTTCCCCATATGCTCGGCGCCTTCGCCGCGACCCCCGATCAGATCACCTGGATCCTGACCTCTTACATGGTGGCGGCGGCGGTGGTGATGCCGCTCACCGGATTTCTCTCCAACTGGCTCGGGCGCAGACGTCTTCTGTTCCTTTCCATCATCGGCTTCACCGCCTCGTCGGCTCTTTGCGGCATGGCGTGGAACCTCGAGAGCATGGTGGTGTTCCGCCTGGCGCAAGGTGTGTTCGGCGCGCCGCTCGTTCCTCTCAGCCAAGGCATCATCCTCGACGCGTTCCCGAAGGAGAGGCACGGCCAGGCGCTCGCCATCTTCGGCCTCGGCATCATGGTGGCGCCGGTAGCCGGCCCGGCGCTCGGCGGCTATCTGACCGAGGTCTATTCCTGGCGCACGGTCTTCTACATCAACATCCCGATCGGCATATTCGCCCTGGTATTGGCCATGGGGCATCTACCGAAGCGGGCCATGAAGGACATCCAGACCGATTGGGTAGGCCTTGGTTTGCTCATACTTGCCGTCGGCGCGCTGCAATACGTGCTTGACCAAGGCCAGACACGGGACTGGTTCAATTCCAAGGTCATCGTGGCGGGAACGGTCATCGCCATCTTCTCGGGCACCGCCTTCTTCCTTAGAGGCTGGAACAAGACGGACAACATCATCGACCTTTCGCTGCTGAAAGACCGGAATTTCATCGCCGGCACACTGGCCATCACCGCCTATGGCATCAGCCTTTATGGCTGGATGGCGGTCATGCCGCTATTCACACAGCGGCTGCTCGGTTATCCGCCAGATCTGGCGGGGACGCTGTTCATTCCGCGCGCCCTGGTCAGCGCCCTCACCCTCGCCATTACCGGTAGCATCCTCGTACGCATGTTCGACGCCCGCTGGCTGGTGACAGCCGGACTCATTTTCACGGCGCTCGGCACCTTCCCGATGGCGTATTTCTCGCTCTATGTGGACTTCTGGGGTATCGCCACGCCGGGCATGATCGCCGGTATCGGCACCGGATTGTTTTTCGTGCCGCTGACCGCCGCTGCCTTTTCCAGCATTTCAAACGAGAAGTATGACGAGGCTTCCGGCTTCTATGCCCTCATGCGTGGCATCGGTGGCTCGATCGGCATCGCCGTGGTGAGTTGGCTGTTGGTGCGGCAGTCGCAGGTCCATTTCAACGAACTCACGGCGCATATCACGCCGTTTAATCGCGACATCGTGCCGTATCTGGCGGAACGCGGCCTCACGCCACTCTCACCCGAAGCGGGGCCGGCCATGGTGCAGGAGATCACGAGGCAAGCCTATATGCTCGCCTTCAACGATATCTTCTGGTTCATCGCCGTGGTGACGCTGGCGATCATCCCGCTGGTGTTCTTGATGAAGCGGCCGGAGAAGATGGAGCTTGTGCCCTCCCGGGCGTAACCGCTACCAGCAGAGCTTGGCGCCCGAGGTGCAGACGAAAGGCGAGACCACGCCGGACCAGCATATGGTGTGAGACGTCCCGGTGACGATGTCCGGCTTGTGGAAGAGATTGTCGCTCACGGTGTCGCGCCAATAAGGCTGGGGCTTCGCGCGCATCGGACTGACCGTGGTGGCGCCTAGCCGCTTCGCCGCCTTGTATTCCTTGATGGCTTCGTTGACGGCGTTCTGCGAGCGAGAGACGGCGGTTTGCTTGTCCACACCGTCGGCGGTTCCCGACAATCCGACGCAGCCCGCATGCGCCATCGTGCCTTGGGTCAGATAAAGCCCTGCCGCGACCAGTGCCAGCGTGCAGAGCCGCGCAAACGATCCCATCGGATATCCTCCCTCAAAGCTCCCCGACGCGCTAAGCTATGCGCGCCGAAACGCGGTGACCAGACTCTTTTGATACCGCATTGGGCGAGGGCACGGGTCTGTATCCTTTGTGCCACAGTGTCGCGCCCGAGGAGGAACCCATGACAGCCAAGCTGGTTCTGGTTAGCGGGGCTTCAAGCGGAATCGGTGAGGCCACGGCCAGACTATACGGGGCGCGTGGCGCCCATGTGCTGCTGCTCGCCCGCAATCCCGAGCGGCTCGATAGCGTTGCCAAGGCGATACGCCAGGATGGCGGCACAGCGACAGTCTTCCCGGTCGATCTCGCCGATGCGGAAGCGACGGAGAAGGCAGCAAGCCGCATCGCTGGCGAAACCGGCATCCCCGACATCCTTATCAACAACGCCGGCGCCGGGCGCTGGAAACCGTTTCTCGAAACCACGCCGGAAGAAGTCCGCGCCATGATGGCGGTGCCTTATTTCGCTGCTTTCAACCTCACGCGCGCCTTCGCGCCCGGCATGATCGCGCGAGGCAGCGGCAGTATCGCCTTCGTTACTTCGCCTGCCTCCTATCTCGCCTGGCCGCGGGCCTCTGCCTATATCGCCGCGCGGCGCGCACTCGCCGGCCTCGCCGAAACATTGCAGAGCGAATTCAAGGGTACCGGCGTCTCCGTGACCGTGGTGGCACTCGGCACGGTCGAGACGCCCTATTGGCAGCACAATCCCGGCAGCCGCGAGAACCTGCCCAAGGCCGATCCGCGGCTCGTGCCGGTGTTGACTCCGGAACAGGCGGCGGAAGCCATCGTGACAGGCGTCGAGCGGAAGAAGCGGCTGGTGGTGAAGCCCGGTATTTTCCGGGCGCTGTTCGTGCTCAATGCGCTGTTTCCGCGGATCGTGGCCCGCGAGCTCAGCCGCTGACGCAAGGCTTTTCAGGAGGCAAGTTCGAGATCGTCGCGCCGTGCGCCCGTCGCGGACTTGACGGCGGATGCGGTGAAGGTCGGCGCATCGCGGTCGTTGGCATCGAATTTCTTGAGCAGCCATCTGAGATAGCGGCGGAAACGGTAATGCTGGACTTCCAGCCGGTGCCACGCCGTCGGCTTATAAGGGATGCCGTGACCGAGATTGGGCTTGGCAGTCGCCTTAAGCCTGCGGAACCAGTCGGCGCGCTTCGGATCGTCATCGCAGGCCAGGATGAAATGGGCGATCACGCGGGCCTGATAGTCGGCAAGCTGCCACACGCCACCTTCCGCCGGCTCGAACAAGCCTGCCACGAACAGATCGTCTAACTCGCGATGGAAGGTATGAATGAAGAGCTTGGAGTTGCCTTCCTGGTCGAGAATGTAGGACTCGTCCATGAAAGGGAAGCTCACCTTGAAGCCCGTGGCATAGACGATGAGGTCGATCTCCTCCTCGCTACCGTCGGCGAAGTGCACGATCTTTCCCGCAAGCCGTTCGATGCCCGGCTTCACCGCGATGCGCCCATGCACGAGATGGTCGAGATAGGTGGTGCAGGCGGTCGGGTGCGCCTCGAACAGTTTGTGATCCGGGGCCGGCAGGTCGTAGCGACTATGCGGCCCCACGATGACCTGCAGGCCGAGGCGGTAAAGCCCGCGCATGACGGCGCGCGGCAGCGGCCAGCGGCTCATCAGGTCGATGATGACGTCGGTCGGCTTGCCGAACACCATCTTGGGGAAGAAGTAATAGGAGCGGCGCATCGCGTGCACGGCGCGCGCACCATCGAGTGCCGCATCATCAAGAATATCGACGGCCGAATTGCCGGCGCCGACCACCAGAACGCGCTTGCCGCTAAGCTGTTCTTTCGACTTCACATCATGCGAATGCAGGATCTCGCCGTCGAACTTACCGGGATATGTCGGCAGGCTCGGCTGCCAATGATGGCCGTTGGCGATAACGAGCCCGTCGTAAATGCGCGGCTTTGTCTCCCCGTCTATCGAGACATGCCAGCGCCCATCGATGTGCTGGGCCGAAACGACGCGCGTGTTGAAGCTGATGCGGTCGTAGAGCCCGAAGGTCTCGGCATAGGAGCGCAGATAGTCGAAAGCTTGGGCACGACTCAGATAATGCGGCAACCCTTCCGCGAAACGGAAGCGCGGATAACGGGATAAACGTTGCGACGAATTGAGGAAGGTCGAAGCATAAACCGTGTGCGGGCTGCGGGGATTCCAGATACCCCCGACATCTCCTTCGGCCTCGAAGCAATCAAACGCGATGCCCCGGTCGGCGAAGTTCTTCACCACAGGCAAGCCGCAGGCCCCGGCGCCGATGATGCAATATCGCCGCATCTTGGTCGTCCCTCGTTGCTACCCGTTACCCAATGAAAGCGCCCTAAGCAACCCCCCGAATGCTGGTTCAACCCCATACAATACCTTTCCGGCCCTATTGATCTGCGTCAAATCTTCCGTCCTTTGTTGACCGCGACTCTTGGTGTCTGGATTCGCCGTGGCTATGCTTTATGGTCTGCGCCCGTAGACGGGGAGCTTTATGGAAATCAAGCGGGATGTCGCCATCCGGAGTTGGGACGGCACCTGGGCTTATCACCCCGGTGTGATCGTTACGCCCCAGAACGTCGAAGACCTGGTTGATATCATGGCCGATACGGTGCGTTTTCCTTCACCGGTACGCCCCGCCGGCTCAATGCATTCCACCGCGCGCATGAATGGCGATGACGGCGGCACCATGGTCAATATGAAGGCCATGAACCGCATCCTGCATTTCACCGACGACACGGTGACTGTAGAAGCCGGTGTCACCTATATCGAAATCTCCAAGGCGCTGAAGGAACGCGGCCTGCAATTCCACGTCACCACCGAGATCGGTAACGTGACCCTCGGCGCCATGGCTTGTGCCGCCACCAAGGACAGCTCCTTTCCCGGCGGTTTCGGCCAGATCAGCTCATATGTGACGCGGGTGCGGCTGGTGACGCCGCAAGGCGAGTTGCGCGAATATAGTGAGGTGGAAAACCCCAAGGAGATGCAGATCATCAGGTCGAGCTACGGCCTGTTCGGCATCATCTACGAGGTAACCATCAGGGTCAGGCCGACCACCGCGCTCGCTGTGCGTCACTACGCGCTAACCCTGGAAAATTTCCGGCGGTATTTCCCCATCTACAAGGCACGCGGCTTCGCCGTGATGTATTACATCTTCCCGTATCAGCGCCGGGTCGTCGTCGAGCTGCGCAAGGACAACCCGGACGTCAAGCCGACGTCGCGCTTTCGCTGGAACTACCGCAACCGTTTCTGGCGCAAATACGCTCCCGCCGTGGCGGTCTGGATCCATAGCTACATTAAGAATCCGAAATGGCAGGCGCTCGCCGACCGGTTTCATTTCTTCCTGCTGAGCCAGCTGATCGTGCTGTGGGTGCGCAGCGATCGCACCTGGCCGCATGGTCAGATTATCAACTATCCGCGGGATCCGGGGCGCTTCAAATATCTGTTCAGCATGTGGTCGTTCCGCGAAGCGGGGTTCTTCGACATCCTCGAGGAGTATTGCGACTTCTGCATCGCCTATGAGCAACACACCGGCTATCGCTGCAATCTGCCGAGCGTCGGCTATTCCATTGCCAAGGATGTCGAGGCGCTGCTTTCCTATAGCTGGGAAGGGCCTAGTCTCAGCATCGACCCGGCATCGACCGGCGGCCCGGATTGGGAGAAATTTCTCCATTACTACAACGAGTTCTGCAGCGAGCGTAATGGCGTCCCGCTCTTCAATCAGACGCCGTTCCTGACGCGCGAGCAGGTCCGCAAGGCCTTCGGCGTGCGGCTTCAGCAATTCACCGCGCGGCGCAAGGAGGCCGATCCAAAGGATCGCCTGCTCGATTCGTATTTCCGCGAATTGCTGTCGTAAGCCGTTACGACTGCAGAGTGCGATTGAACCAGCGGATCAGCGGGAAGGAAACGGCACGCGGCAGAGCGCGCACGGTCTTGACGAATAGTTCCACCTTGGTGGGGAAGGCGATCTCGTAAGGCTTGCGCCGTAGCTTCTTGAGGATGCGGCTGGCGCAGACCGGGGCAGACATGACGAAGAGCTTCTTGTTGGGGTCATAGGCGGCGTTGAGCGGCGTATCGACGAAGCCCGGATTGATGAGCGTGACGTCGATGTCCGTGTTGTCGAGCTCGAGCTTGAGGCTTTCGGTGAGATTGATCACCGCGGCCTTGCTCGCACCGTAGCTGCCATTCTCTGGCCAGCCATTATAGCCGACCAGAGATCCCATGACGGCGATATGGCCGGAGTTGCGTGCCAGCATCGAGGGGAGCACCGCGGCCACGCCGTTGATCACGCCATCGACATTGACCGCCATGGTGCGGTGAAAACCGGCGAGATCGATATTGCGGATGTCGAAAGGCACATACATGCCGGCGCCAAGCAGCGCGAGATCGATTGGCCCGAGCGTAGTTTCGATTCTTGCGGCCGCCGCCTTCAGCTCTTCTGGATTCAGCACATCGGCCGGGAAAGCCGTAATGCGCTCGCTCGAGGCGGCAAGCCGGTCGAGGCGCTCGCTTGGCCGCGCCGTCGCCGCAACGGTCACGCCGGCATCGGCCAAAAGCCGTGCCACCTCGCCGCAAATAGCCCCCGAGGCGCCGGTGATCCACGCGATTTTCCAGGGATATTGCCGCTCGCCCATCCGTCTATCTTAATCCACGAAGGGATCGTGCACGAGGATGGTGTCCTCGCGCTTGGGGCTGGTCGAGAGCAGCGCCACCGGCGCGCCAATCAGTTCCTCCAGCCGCCGCACATATTTGATGCATTGCGCCGGAAGTTCGGCCCAGCTGCGCGCGCCGCGCGTTGATTCCGTCCAGCCTTCCATCGTCTCGTAGACCGGCTCGACACGGGCTTGTGCGCCTTGCGCCGCCGGCAAATGGTCGATGCGCTTGCCTTCGAGCTCATAGCCGACGCAGATCTTCAACTCGGGCAGCTGGTCGAGCACGTCGAGCTTGGTGAGCGCGATGCCGTTGATGCCGCCCACTTTGCGCGTCTGGCGGACGAGACAGGCATCGAACCAGCCACAGCGCCGCGCCCGTCCCGTGACCGTGCCGAATTCCTGCCCGCGCTCGCCGAGCAGCTTGCCGGTCTCGTCGGTGAGCTCGGTGGGGAAAGGGCCCTCGCCCACGCGCGTGGTATAGGCCTTGGTGATGCCGAGCACATAGTTGATGGCGCCGGGACCTAGGCCTGAGCCGGTCGCCGCCTGGGCTGCTACGGTGTTCGACGAGGTGACGAAGGGATAGGTGCCGTGATCGATGTCGAGCAGCGCGCCTTGCGCCCCTTCGAACAGGATGCGCTTGCCCTGCCGGCGCTTCTGGTCGAGCAGCGCCCACACCGTATCGACATAAGGAAGAATCTTCGGCGCGATCTCCGTAAGCTGCGTGCATAATTCGTCGGCCGAGATCTCTGGCTCGCCGAGGCCGCGGCGGAGCGGATTGTGATGGGCGAGGATGCGCTCGATCTTGGGCTTGAGGCTCGTCAGGTCGGCGAGGTCCATCACACGGATGGCGCGGCGGCCGACCTTATCCTCATAGGCGGGGCCGATCCCGCGCTTGGTCGTGCCGATGCGGCCGTCGCCAGCGCCCTCCTCGCGTAGCGCGTCCAGCTCGCGGTGGAGCGGTAGGATGAGCGTGGCGTTCTCGGCGACGCGGAGATTGTCGCGGGAAATCGCCACGCCGAGCTTTTCGATGCGGGCGATCTCGTCGGCGAGCGCCCAAGGGTCGACCACCACGCCGTTGCCGATCACCGACAGCTTGCCCTTGCGCACCACGCCCGAAGGCAGCAGCGACAGCTTGTAGGTGGTGCCGTCGACGACGAGGGTGTGGCCGGCATTGTGGCCGCCCTGGAAGCGCACCACGATATCGGCGCGCTCCGACAGCCAATCGACGATCTTGCCCTTGCCTTCGTCGCCCCATTGGGAGCCGACGACCACCACGTTAGCCACTTGAAAATCCTTCCGATTTAAGGGCCGGGACGCAGAAACGGCCCCGCGAAGAGGCAGGGCCGTGTCGCGTTATAGCGCGCCCGTGCAGCCGATGCGAGCCAAAGGAGGGCTAGGTTAATCAGGCGGCCTTGGCGACAGCTTGCTTGGTGACGGCGAAAGCCCAATCGAGCCATGGCATCAGGGCTTCGACGTCGCTCTTCTCGACGGTCGCACCGGTCCAGATGCGCAAGCCCGAAGGCGCGTCGCGATAGGAGGCTATGTCCTTCGCCACGTTTTCCTCGTCGAGCAGCACCGCCATGCGGCGCGCAAATTCATCACGCAGCTTGGGTGGCAGCGCCAGAATTTCGGGATCGACGATCTTCAAACACACAGAGGTCGTGGAGCGAGTCGCCGGAGCCTTGGCGAGATAATCGACCCAGGGCGTGCGCTCGACCCAGTCGGCGATGACCGCGGCGTTAACATTCGAGCGGGCAATGGTGCCCTCGACACCGCCGACGCTTTCCACGAAGGCGAGCGCGTCGAGATAATCTTCGAGGCACAGCATCGACGGCGTGTTGATGGTCGAGCCATCGAACAGCGCTTCGTTCAGCTTGCCGCCGCGCGTCATGCGGAACAATTTGGGCCGCGGCCACGGCGGCGTGTGGTTTTCCAGGCGATCGACGGCGCGCTGACTCAAAATGAGAATGCCGTGCTGTGCCTCGCCGCCAAGCACCTTCTGCCAGGAGAAGGTCGCGGCATCGAGTTTGGTCCAATCGATGTCGACGGCGAACACGGCGGATGTCGCGTCGCAAACCGTGAGCCCCTTGCGGTCGGCGGCGATCCACTCGGCATCCGGCACGCACACGCCCGACGTCGTGCCGTTCCACGCGAACACCACGTCGCGGTCGAAATCGACTTGGGTGAGGTCAGGCAATTCGCCGTAAAGGGCGAGCAGCGCGCGGACATCCTTGAGCTTGAGTTGCTCGACGATGTCGGTCACCCAGTCGCGGGTGAAGGCTTCCCAGCCAAGCACATCGACGCCGCGCGCGCCGAGCAGAGACCAGAGCGCCATCTCCATCGCGCCAGTATCTGAGGCAGGCACGATCGCCGCGCGATAGCCGTCGGGAAGTTTGAGCAGTTCACGGGTCCTGGCGAGCGCGAACGAAAGCCTCGCCCGCGTCTCGGGCGCGCGATGGTAGCGCCCAAGCAGAGCGCCCTTCAGGGCATCCGGTTTCCAGCCGGGACGCTTGGTGCAAGGTCCGGAAGAAAAGCGCGGGTTATTGGGCCGCACGGTCGGCTTTTCAATCGTTTTCATGCCCATTTCACTCGGTGATGTAACGGCTCACTCGGTGATGTAACGGCACGGATGCCTGGATCAAGCCCAGACATGACAATGACGTTGTAAATTTTGGGACTTTAGGCGGCGGCGTCGGAGAGGGCGTGAACGATGTCCGATACCACCCGCTTCACCAGGCGCTCGTCGTCGCCTTCGGCCATCACCCGGATCACGGGCTCGGTGCCTGACGGCCTGATGACCAGACGCCCAGCCTTACCGAGTTTCGACTTGCCGTCGCTGATCGCCCGCTGCACCCCGACATTGTCCAGCGGCTGGCCGTTCTTGTAACGGACATTTTGCATGATCTGCGGCAAGGGCTCGAAACGGTTGCAAATCTCGCTCACCGGCTTGCCGCTCTGCGCCACCACGGCCAGCAGCTGGAGCGCGGTGATGAGGCCGTCACCGGTGGTGGAGAAATCCGAGAGCACGATATGGCCGGACTGCTCGCCGCCGACATTGTAACCGTGGGCGCGCATATGCTCGACCACATAACGATCGCCGACAGGGGTGCGCACGAGACCGAGGCCGAGATTTTCGAGATAGCGCTCGAGCGCGAGATTGGACATCACCGTGGCCACTACGCCGCCGCCGGCAAGCCGCCCGCGCATCAACCAGGATTCGGCGATCACCGCCATGAGTTGATCGCCGTCGATAATGGCGCCCTTCTCGTCCACGATCACCACGCGGTCGGCGTCGCCGTCGAGCGCGATGCCGATATCGGCGCGCACCTCGTTGACCTTGCGGATCAGATCCTCGGGCGCGGTCGAGCCGCAATCCTTGTTGATATTCAGGCCATTGGGTTCGACGCCGATCTTGATGACCTCGGCCCCGAGTTCCCACAGAGCTTCCGGCGCCACCTTGTAGCCGGCGCCGTTGGCGCAATCGATCACCACGCGGATGCCATCGAAGCGGATATTCTTGGGCAGCGTGCGCTTGGCGAATTCGACATAGCGCTCGCGCGCGCTGTCAATGCGGGTGGCGCGCCCGATGGATTCGGCGGCTGCGAGCAACTCGGTCGAGTCGCCTTCCATCAGCTGCTCGATCTCGGCTTCCGTCTCATCCGAGAGCTTGTAGCCATCCGGGCCGAACAGTTTGATGCCGTTGTCGACATAGGGGTTGTGCGAGGCGGAGATCATCACGCCAAGATCGGCGCGGAGCGAGCGGGTCAGCATGGCGACAGCCGGCGTAGGCATGGGACCGAGCTGGAACACGTCCATGCCCACGGCGGTGAAGCCGGAGACGAGCGCCGATTCGATCATGTAGCCGGAGAGGCGCGTATCCTTGCCGATCACCACGCGATGGCGATAGGAGCCGTTGGTGAAGAGCTTGCCGGCTGACATGCCAACCTTGAGCGCCACTTCCGAGGTCATCGGAAAGGCGTTGGCGCTGCCACGGATGCCATCCGTGCCAAAATATTTGCGCGTCATGACAGCCGCTTCCCCCCGTCCAATCCCTCGATCGGTGCCCGGCCTTCGCATGGGAGCCGGAGGCGTCTGCCCATATTGGGGTCTGGCGGACGCCGTGAAGGATTATGCTACGCCAAGAAGTCTATCCCAGATCAATAAATGTAAGCAAAAATTACACCTGAAAGGCGTGGAAACCGGGTTTTTTCCTTAATTTTCAACCCCGAATGTGGCTGCGCGCCAGACGGCAAGCGTCTGGCGGGCCCCGGCTACATCATGCACGCGCAGGATCTGGGCCCCTTGCGCGGCAGCGGCGATGACGGCGGCATGAGACCCCGGTTCGCGGGCGCGCCGCTCCTTCTCCTGGCCGAGGCCGCCAATGAAACGCTTGCGCGAGGCGCCGATCAGGAGCGGCACGCCGAGGCCGTGGAACAGGCTGATATTGGCCAGCAGCGCGAGATTGTGGGCAAGCGTCTTGCCGAAGCCGAGACCGGGATCGGCCGCGATCTCGGCACGGTCGATGCCCGCCGCTTCTGCTGCTTCAATGCGCGCCTCGAGATAGTCGAACACCTCGAGCACGACATCGTCGTAACGGGGGTTGTCCTGCATGGTCTTCGGTTCCCCTTGCGCATGCATCAGGACGAGGCTCAAGCCGGCCTCCGCCGCGACCGTGAGTGAAGACGGGTCGTAGGTCAGTGCCGAGACATCATTGAGGATTTTCGCTCCTTCCTTCGCCGCAGCCTTCGCTACGGCAGCCTTGCGCGTGTCTATCGAGATGACGGCGTTGAGACCTCTCAGCCCCTCAAGAACGGGAAGGACGCGGGCAATCTCCTCAGCCTCGTTCACGGCATCCGAGCCGGGCCGTGTCGACTCCCCGCCAATATCGACGATATCGGCGCCAGCGGCGGTCAGTTCGGCCGCATGGGCAATCGCCGCTTCCTTGCTGTCATAAAGGCCGCCGTCGGAGAAGGAGTCCGGCGTGACGTTGACGATGCCCATGATGAGCGGGCACTCCAGCGCAAGCCCCGCGAAAGTCGAACGATGCGCGGTCACGCGTTTGAGCAAGGCCCTTAATCCCTCATCGCGAGACTCAGCGAGTGAGCGGGCGGTGAACAGCCGCCTATTGCTGTTACGCGCCGTGCCCTCGATCAGCACAGCCGCGGTGAAGGCGATCGGTCCTCCAGCCAAGGGCAAAGCCAGACGATCGGCGACCGCCGCCTCGGCGAGCGGGCCGCAGAGCAAGCCGATGGGCCTGAGATAGAGCTTCGCCTCAGCCATGCCTGAGGCTTAGCACACGCTCGCTATACGAGGCGAAACTCCTTATATTCCGGCTGAACGGAGCATCGGAGGCAGGCATGTCGCCTTATCGTATCAAGGCTGAATGGGATGGCGAGGCGGAAGTCTGGGTCGCCTCAAGTGAAGACGTGCCAGGCCTTGCCACCGGCGCCGACACGTTCGAGGCCCTAGTTGAAAAGCTGAAAATCGTCGTCCCCGAACTGCTGGAAGAAAACGGCCTGCTCGCCTCGGGTACGGCCGACGTCCCATTCGAGATCACAGCCGAACGTATCGAGCACGCCAAGCGCGTCGCCTGATGGCGGATAATTTTACGCCGCGCGTGAAAGCCATCCTGAAGGAAAATGGCTGCACTGTCGTGCGCCAGGGCAAAGGCGATCACGAGATTTGGCAGAGTCCAATCAATAATCGCCGATTCATGGTCGACAATTTTATCAAGTCGCGGCATTGGGCAAACCACACGCTCAAGCAGGCAGGTCTACCAAAGGCCTTCTGACGAAAAGCGATAGTCCTTAGATTAGGTTGAGGGCTGGGGTTCCATGCCGCCGGTATCGGGCGCCGGCCGTGGCTTCTTCTTGCTGCGGCCTGTTGCCGGCACGGCGGAAGCGGGACCTGGCCGCGGGCTGACTTCGGCGGCGAACTCGCGCACCGGCGGCTTGCCGGTGAGCAAATCCTTGATCTCGTCGCCCGACAGCGTTTCGTATTCCAAGAGACCGCGTGCCACCGTGTGCAGGTCGTCGATATTCTCCGACAGGATCTTGCGCGAAAGCTCCAACCCTTCATCGACGATGCGATGGATCTCCTCGTCGACCCGCGTCTGCGTCTCGTCGGAGAGATTCTGCTGCCGCGCGATGGAATGGCCGAGGAACACCTCTTCCTCGTTGTCGCCATAGGCGAGCGGCCCGAGCTTGTCGGACATGCCGAACTGCGTGACCATGGCGCGCGCGAGTTGCGTCGCCATCTTGATGTCGGCGGCAGCGCCGGAGGTCACCTTATCGTGGCCGAACACCAGTTCCTCGGCCACGCGTCCGCCCATGGCGACAGCGATATCGGCCTTGAGCTTGGCGCGGGTGTGCGAGAGCTGATCGCGTTCGGGCAAGCGCATGACCATGCCGAGCGCGCGGCCGCGCGGAATGATGGTCGCCTTGTGCACGGGGTCGGAGTCCGGCATGTGCAGCGCCACCAGCGCGTGCCCCCCTTCGTGATAGGCGGTCAGCGTCTTCTCTTCCTCGGTCATGACCATGGAGCGGCGCTCGGCGCCCATCAGCACCTTGTCCTTGGCGTCCTCGAACTCGACTTGGGTCACGAGACGCTTCGAGCGGCGCGCGGCGAGCAGCGCCCCTTCGTTGACAAGGTTAGCAAGGTCGGCGCCGGAGAAGCCCGGCGTGCCGCGCGCGATCACGCGCAGATCGACGTCGGGCGCCAGCGGCACCTTCCGCACATGCACCTTCAGGATCTTCTCGCGGCCGATAATGTCGGGGCGCGGCACCACCACCTGGCGGTCGAAGCGGCCAGGTCTGAGCAGCGCCGGGTCGAGAACGTCGGGCCGGTTGGTGGCGGCAATCAGGATGATGCCTTCATTCGCCTCGAAACCGTCCATCTCGACCAGCAACTGATTCAGCGTCTGCTCGCGCTCGTCGTTACCGCCGCCAAGACCGGCGCCGCGATGACGGCCGACCGCATCGATTTCGTCGATGAAGATGATGCAAGGCGCGTTCTTCTTGGCCTGATCGAACATGTCGCGCACGCGTGACGCACCGACGCCGACGAACATCTCGACGAAGTCGGAACCCGAGATGGTGAAGAACGGCACGTTGGCTTCACCGGCGATGGCGCGCGCAAGCAGCGTCTTGCCCGTGCCGGGAGGCCCGACCAGCAATGCGCCGCGCGGGATGCGCCCGCCGAGCTTCTGGAATTTCTGCGGATCGCGCAGGAATTCGACGATCTCCTGCAAATCCTCCTTGGCTTCGTCCACACCGGCGACGTCATCGAAGGTGACACGACCGTGGCGTTCGGTGAGCAGCTTGGCCTTGGACTTGCCGAAGCCCATGGCGCGTCCACCGCCGGACTGCATCTGCCGCATGAAGAAGATCCAGACGGCGATGAGCAGCAGCATGGGGAACCATGACACCAGAACGCCAAGCAGAGACGGCACGTCCTCTTCGGACGGCTTGGCAGTGATCTTCACGCCCTTCTGGTTGAGCTTGTCGACCAGGTTCGGGTCGTTCGGCGCGTAGGTCTGGAAATTGCGGCCGTCGGTGTAATGGCCGGAGATCTGATTGCCGGCAATGGTCACGTCGGCGATGTTGCCACCCTCGACCTCAGTGAGCAGCTGCGAGAAGCTGATCTCGTTGCCGCGAACCTGCGTCCCCGGACTCTGAAACAGGTTGAACAGGGCGACCAAGAGCAGGCCGATAAAGACCCAGATGGCGAAGTTGCGGAAGTTCGAATTCATAGACTGACCTGGTTCGATCTAGGCGGGGACGCCTCGACCATGATTCCTCGTCTGGCAGGGAAAGGCATTATGTCCCCGTAACATAGGAAGATGCACGCTTTTTGCCAAGTTAGGCTAACACCAAGAGTGTCCGTGCTTTGTCAACGGTTTAGGCCGCTCGGGTGTTCCGCGTTGATGAAAACGGCCCGGCAATCGACACCGGGGGACGAAGCGCCCCCAAGGGCGGGGACGCCCAGCAATTCGTCGTTCCGCCAGCAAGCAGGCAGGGTTCTGCCGGCGATTCGCGGCAATGAGGCGGAAATTTCCGAACGCTTGCGGAGCTGTTTCAGCCCTGCCTCGCCAAGGGCCTTCACTGTCAAAGGCGCACGCGCATGACGTCCCAATTCGATACGGAAGCGGTTGTCCCATAGCGCCCGCTCACCGGGCTTGAGGCGTAGCACGGGCAGGCCGTGCGCCCGTGCCTCCCGGAAGATACCGAGCCTCCCTGAGATGGGTTCGAGCCGGCAGCGGCCAAGCGTATGGGTCTTGTCCGGGTTTTCGGTAAGCGCCGCGAGCAAAGCTTCGAGCTTGACGAGCCGCACCGGTTCCTCGCCGCCGCCGACCGCGCCGATGAGACGGGCGAGCGCACGAAGCGCGATCTCCTGCGGCGCCGCGGCCAGCGCTTGCGCATCGACGGTCGCGTAGCCCGCCTCGCTCATCTCGCTGTGCTTGGCGAGAAAGCCTTCCGCGTATTGCTCGAGCGCCTCGCGCGCGCGGCGCAGACGCTGCGCTGACAGCGCCAGCGCTTCCGGCGTGAGGCCAAGCTTGGCGAGCGCCTCGATATTGTTTCGCATGCGTGCGCGTTCGAAGCGCGGATCGACATTGCTCGGGTCGGTAACATATTCGATGCCCCGATCGTCGAGCGTGGCGACGAGCCGCGTCTTCGGCAGGTCGAGCAGCGGTCGTAAAACGGCAATGCCCGCCCACGTGCTCCTCTCAGGAATGGCGGCGAGCCCGTCGAGACCGCTGCCGCGCGCAAGCCGCATCAGGAAGGTCTCGGCCTGGTCGTCGAGATGATGGGCGGTGACCAGCGCCGGGATGTCGTGCGCGTGACACCAGGCGGCCATCAGCTCGTAACGCGCCGCCCGCGCGCGCGCCTGAACGTTGGTGCTCACAGCATCTTCGCGCTCCCAGGCGAGGATCGCATGCGGCAGGCCGAGCTGCTTCGCCTGATGCTGCACCATCTTCGCCTCATCGCGCGACTCCGGGCGAAGACCGTGATCGACCGTGAGCACGCTGAGCTTCGGGCTGCCGCCATGCGATCTCGTCCAACCCACGGCTAGATGCATCAGCGCGACACTGTCAGGCCCGCCAGATACGGCGAGCGCGAGATGCGGGTAAGACGCAAGCGGCGCGAACAGCGTCCGCGTCTCAGCGTCGGTGATGGGTGCGTTGTTCATGGGCTTACTCATACCATTACCATGTCATTCCGGCGTAAGCCGGAATCCAGGCGGATGCATGTCGGAATTGCAGTCTGGAAACCGGCTTTCGCCGGCTTGACGAGTCTGCCTAGTAGTTGCGGGCCACGGCCTGATTGTTCAAGACCGTCTGCGCGCGGCGGTTCTGCGACCAGCAAGAGATGTCGTCGCAGGTCGCGACCGGCCGCTCCTTGCCGTAGGAGATGGTTTTGATGCGTCCCCCATTGACCCCGCTCTGGGCAAGGAAGGACTTCACCGTTGTGGCGCGGCGAGCGCCAAGAGCGAGATTATATTCCCGCGTGCCGCGCTCATCTGCATGGCCTTCGATGGTCACGCGGTATTGGGGATATTGACTGAGCCAGCGCGCCTGATTGCGCAGGATCGATTGCGCCTCGCCTGTGAGCGCCCAGCTGTCCACCTGAAAATGCACGACGTCGCCGACATTGACGGCGAAATCACGGGCCGACCCCGGAGCGGCAGGACCCTCGCCGCCGAGACCGTATTGATGAGGCTGTGTTTCCCGCGAGCAGGCCGCAATCAGCAAAGCGGCCAAAACCACGCCCGCGAGCCTGCAGGCGTAGCCAATCCGAGCCTTCGCACGCATGACTTAAGGGACTCCCGCACGCCAAAAATTAGGAAAATCGTAAGGGCCAATTCCTTAACGATTTCCTACATGCCCGCGGAACGGGCCGGCGGAATGCTGGGAGCCAAAAAGGAAGGGATGCCTGGAACGCCGCCGCATAGCTACGGCGCTCCGGCATCCATGTCCCATTACGCGGAAGATACCCTCCGCGCGAATTTCCTAGGTCGCGAGGTTAGACGCGAACAACCTGCTCGACCACGACGTCAGCTGATCCAAGCTTCAGAGGCTCGGTCACGACTGCCTTTTCGTGATGGCCGAAGCAGCCACCAAGCGCGACGGTGGCGGCCACAAGCGTGGCGACGATGACAACGCCCTTCAAACCCTGCATGGTCTTCTCTCCTTTTGTTAAACCGCAGTAGCCGTCTTTGCATGTACCGGTGCGGCCTTTTCAGATCAAGACAGGACTACCGTCTAGCGACCGTTTTCTCGGCCATAGATGCCAAAATGCCACGCCGAATCTCATCCTCCAGCCTGGTCAGGCTATCGCCCCGAAAGGCCCTGAGCAAGCATGGTTAACAGCCTGACGGAGTTTGCTTAATAAAGAGTAAGCCACTGTTGCATATTGGCCGCAGAGCCGGCTGAAGGGGCGAAAATGCGCTAATTTATCAGGGGAGACCAGGCGGGATCCGAGCCGAAGGCGGGGGTGGCGATCTGGCGCTCGTTATAGCCGGTGAGGTCGATCGTATAGAGCCGTGGACCGCCGCCTGAGCCGGGTGATTCTCTGAAGAACATCAAGACCCTGCCGTTAGGGGCCCAGGTCGGGCCCTCATTGTGGAACCCTTCGGTCAGAATGCGCTCGCCCGAGCCATCAGGTTTCATCACTCCGATCAGGAACTGGCCTCTAAGTGTCTTGGTGAAAGCGATGAGATCGCCCCGCGGCGACCAGACCGGGGTCGAATAGCTGCCCTCCCCCCGGCTGATCCGGCGCTGATCGGTGCCGTCGGCGTTCATGACGTAAAGCTGCTTGGAGCCGTCACGGTCGGTCTCGAATACGATCTGACGCCCGTCAGGCGCGTAGCAGGGCGCCGTATTGATGGCATCGATATTGGTGAGCTGCATGGTTCTGCGATTGCGCAGGTCCATGGCGTACAGGTTCGACACGCCTCCCTGCTCGAGGCTCATGATGATGTGCTGCCCGTCGGGAGAGAAACGGGGTGCGAAGGTCATGCCCGGGAAGGACCCTACGATCTCCTTCTGCCCCGTCTCGATATTGAGCAGGTAGACTTTGGGGGTCTCGCCCTCGAACGACATGTAGGTGATTTCCTGCGTCGATGGGCTGAAGCGAGGCGTCAGTACAAGCTCGTTGCCCGTGGTCAGGAGACGGACATTGTGGCCATCCTGATCCATGATGGCTAGACGCTTCATGCGCTTGTCCTTGGGGCCCGATTCGTCGACGAACACGACACGGGTGTCGAAATAGCCCTTCTCGCCGGTGATGCGTTCATAGATCGTGTCGGCGATGATATGGCCGATGCGCCGCGCATCCTTGGGGCGGGCGAAGAATTGCTCGCCGGTGAGCTGTTGGCCCGAGAACACGTCCCAGAGGCGGAACTCGGCGACCAGTCTGCCATCGCCGCTGCCGATACGACCGACCACGAGCGCCTGTGCGTTGACCGCGCGCCAGTCCTGGAAATTCGGCACCTGATCCATGTTCACGCCGCGCTCTATAAAGGCCGCCTGGTCGATCGGAATGAACAAGCCAGAGGCGCGGAGATCGTTTGCCACCACTTCGGAGATCTCGCGTGCGACTTGCGGATCGATCGAACCGTCGCCCGCAAAATCGGGAATGGCGATGGGGAGCGGCTGGATGTTGCCTTGCGTGATGTCGAGTTCGAGCACGGCTCCTGCCGGCTTTATGGCGGCAGATAAACCAATCAGAATGAGCAAAAGAGTGCGGATCATCTGCGGGACATGATGTTCGGGAATCGGCTGTTAGCCGCTCCGATACATGTCGCTTGGGTCAAAATTGAGGATCATGTCGCGCCACAGCGCATATTTTTCGCTTGGCAATGCATAAGGCTGGCACTGAAACACGGCGCGGACGGCACTGTCGGCGGCGGCCTGGAAAAAGGGCGAAGTGCCGCTGTTGGCGATAGTCGGATAGCCGACCAAGGTCCCATCCTCATTGAGCTTGAGTCTGATTCTCACCGTAATTTCTTCCGCGCCGAGACCCCCTGGCGGCGGGTTCCAGCATTGAGCGATGCGCGCGCGTAAGGCGTCGATCTCATTGACCGACATGGTCATCTGCGCGCCGTCCGTCTGCCCGCGTACGGGCTTCGTCTCCTCTGCCGTTTCCTGCGGCTTCGGCTCCTCGACTTCATTCGGCAGCTTGTTGAGTAAGGTAGCGATGCGATCGGTCTCGCTCTGTTTCTTCCTTACAGGTGCGGCAGGCTTCGGCTTGGGCACCGGCGGCGTGGCCTTGGCTTGAGCCGCGAGCTTGTTGTCAGCCGCCTGCTGCTTTGGTTGATCTTTGGGTTTTTCGGGGGAAACCGGCGGCTTTTCCGGTGCGGTTTCCGCCGTCTTCTCTTTCACGGCCGCCTGCCTTTGCTCCTTTGGCAGACCTGCCAAAGGCGCTTCGTCTCGAGCGTCCTTCATGCCGGCCTTGATCTTGGTGATGTCCGCCGGCGTGGCGAGATCGACGGGAATGGCGACGAGCGGTGAGCCGCTACCCGACGGGAAAGCAACGAGCGCCCAGATCAGGATCGCCACATGCAGCGCCGCCGAGATGAGGGTGCTTCTGCCCATGACGCTCTACGCTCACCAATTTCGTCAGAGTTGATCGAGCTGATCGGTGACGAGCGTCACCGGCAGACCCGCTTCCTTGATCCGCACCAGCACCTTGGCGACGTTGCCGTAGGAGGTGCTCTTGTCGCCGCGCACCCAAACTTGCGCGCCGCCACCGGCATCGCGGATGGCTTTCAGCTTCGGCACAAGCTCATCGAGGCCGATCTCCGTATCCTGGATGAAGATCTTGCCTTGCTGATCGACGGTGATGCTGAGCGGCGACTGTTCAGGCGTGATGGGTCCCGCCTCGGTCTTAGGCAACTCGATATCCGGTCCGGCCTTGGAGTCGATGTCGACGCCGACGGTGAGAAGCGGCGCCGTCACCATGAAGACGATGAGCAGCACCAGCATGACGTCGACGAAGGGCGTGACATTGATCTCGCTCATCGGCTGGCTCGAACGCCGCCGTGCGCGCCGGCTTGTAAGTGCTCCGCCGAGTTGCAGTCCCGCTCCCATCTCTTCGGTTACCTCGACTTGTCGATCTGCCGCGACAGGATGGCGCTGAACTCATCGGCGAAGCCTTCCAGGCGGGCCGCGTAGCGCGCCGCTTCCGTATTGAATTTATTGTAGAAAATCACGGCCGGAATGGCGGCGAGCAGGCCGAGCGCGGTGGCGAACAGAGCCTCGGCGATGCCCGGCGCCACCACGTCGAGGCTGGTATTCTTGCTCGCGGCGATCGCCTGGAAGCTCGTCATGATCCCCCACACCGTGCCGAACAGGCCGACGAACGGCGCGGTCGAGCCGACGGTGGCGAGGAAGGTGAGCCGGCGCTCGAGCCGCTCGACCTCGCGCGAGATACTCACGTCCATGACCTTCTCGACCCTGAGCTGAACGCCGGGCATCGGCCGTGATCCGCGGTCGCTCCCTTCACGTTCGGTCGAACGCTTCCATTCGCGCATGGCCGCGACAAACAGCGCCGCAACGCCCGTATTCCGCCGCGCCGCGAGAGCCTGGTAGAGCTCTTCGAGCGACTGGCCCGACCAGAATACCTGCTCGAACTTGTCGGTCTCCTTGCGCGTCTTGGCGAAGAGGAACCATTTCTCGATGATGATCGCCCAGCTCCAGATCGAGGCGAGCAGAAGTCCAACGATCACAAGCTGAACGATCAGATGCGCGTTCCTGAACAGCTCGATGAGCGAGAGATCGGCGGCGACATCCGGCGGAGTCATGAGGGCCTCATGGCGTGAGCTGTCGGCGGCCGCTGACCGGCGGTCGCACCCCGGTACAAGCGGACGCTTTACCGGTCGTCTTAAGTTTCACGCTCAGGGTTAACGAAACGTTGAAGCGCGCCGCGGACCAATTGTCCGATCCTCTGCGGCTTGCCGGACGATGAGACCAGCACCACCGTTACCTTGGCCTTGGCCAGGGGTTGATCGCCGCGCCGCACTTGCTGATCTAGGGTGAGGCTCGCGCGGCCGATCTCCGCGCAGGTGGTCACAATTTCGAGTACATCATCCATGCGCCCGGGCTTCAGGAAATCGATCTCCACCCGGCGCACGATGAAAATGGCCGGCTCGCCTTGCTCCGGATCGGCAAGGTTTGTCGCGTCGATGCCGAGCAGGCGGATGAAGTCGGAGCGGCCGCGCTCGCAGAATTTGAGGAAATTGGCGTGATAGACGACGCCGCCGCAATCGGTATCCTCGAAATATACACGGACGGGAAGGATATGGGTATCACCCTCGATCCGCCCCGCGAGATCGGGCCACTCGCTCACGATTCGTCGCCACCGTTAAACAGGGGAAATTGGGCTATCGCCTGTGCCGGCACATCGAGGCCGAGATGGGCGTAGGCATGGGCGGTGAGCACGCGGCCGCGCGGCGTGCGGGCGATGAAACCCTGCTGCAAGAGATAAGGCTCGATGATCTCCTCGATGGCATCGCGCGGTTCGGACAGGCCCGCGGCAATTGTCTCGATGCCGACGGGACCGCCGCCATAGTTCACGGCAATCAATCGTAGATAGCGGTGATCGAGCGCGTCTAGTCCCCGTCCGTCCACTTCGAGCTGCGACAGCGCCTTGTCGGCGAGCTTGGCATCGATGGCATTTGCGCCATCGGCGGAAGCGAAATCACGCACGCGGCGTAGTAGGCGTCCTGCCACGCGCGGCGTTCCTCGCGCGCGCCGGGCGATCTCGTGCGCGCCCTCCTGCGTGAGCGGCAGACCGAGGAGACGGGCGCCGCGACGCACGATCTCCTCCAACTCGCCGACCTCGTAGAATTCGAGCCTGATGGGAATGCCGAAGCGTTCCCTGAGCGGCGTGGTAAGTAATCCGGTGCGGGTGGTGGCGCCGATCAAAGTGAAACGCGCGAGATCGATGCGCACCGAGCGCGCCGCGGGCCCCTCGCCGATGATGAGATCGAGCTGGAAGTCCTCCATGGCCGGATAGAGGATTTCCTCGACCGCCGGGCTGAGCCGGTGGATCTCATCGATGAACAGCACGTCGCGGTCTTCGAGATTGGTGAGGAGCGCGGCGAGATCTCCCGCCTTGGCGATCACCGGGCCCGAGGTCGCGCGGAAATTCACCCCAAGCTCGCGTGCCACGATCTGCGCGAGCGTGGTCTTGCCGAGGCCTGGAGGTCCGGCGAACAGCACATGGTCGAGCGCCTCGCGCCGCGCGCGCGCCGCGTCGATGAACACTTTGAGGTTAGAACAGACTTTGGCCTGGCCGATGAACTCGCTCAAGCTTTGCGGCCTGAGCGAGGTCTCGCTCTTGTCCTCGTCGTGCCTGACCGCTTGAAGCATCCTCTCAGCCATTATTGGGCGAGCTCCTTAAGCCCAAGCCGGATCAGCTCCTCGGCCCGCGCCTCGCGTCCCGCCTTGCCGATCGCCGCCGAAACTGCAGCGGCCGCCTCGCCATGGGCATAACCGAGATTGGTGAGCGCCGAAACCGCGTCGGTCGCGGCAAGCCCTTCGGGCAGAGCTGTAACTGGCGCTAGACCGCCGCCAGCCCTGATGGCCGGCGCGAGTTGGGGCATCTTGTCCTTCAATTCGGCGACGATGCGCGCGGCGACCTTCGGACCAACGCCCGGCGCGCGCGCGACCAGCGACTTATCCTGCAGCGCCACGGCATTGGCGAGGTCTGTGGCCGACAGCGTGCCGAGCACGGCCAGCGCGACCTTGGCGCCGACCCCTTGCACCGACTGCAAGGCGCGGAACCAGGCACGCTCATGCTCGGTGGTAAAGCCATAAAGCCTGATCTCATCCTCCCGCACATGGGTATCGACGGCCAGTGTCACCGCCTCGCCGGCCGGCGGCAGCGATGTCAGGGTGCGCGACCCAACTGTAACCTCATAGCCAACGCCGCCGACATCGACGATCACCGTGTTACTGCTGATGGAATCGATGCGGCCTTTCAGCTTGCCAATCATGGCGCCGCTCCCGTCCCGAGCATGATGGCCGCTTCGACCCGCGCCCAGGGGCGCGAATGGGCGTGAGTGATGGCGATAGCAAGCGCATCGGCGGCATCGGCGCTGTCGAATCTCGCGCGCGGCAGCAGGCATTTCACCATGGCGCGGATTTGGCCCTTGTCGCCGTGCCCCGCGCCAACCACGGTCTTTTTCACGGCATTCGGGGCGTATTCGGCGATGGGCAGACCGAGCAAGGCCGGCACCAAAAGCGCGATGCCCCGCGCCTGACCCAGCTTCAACGTGGCAGCCGCATCCCGGTTGACGAAGGTTTGTTCCACGGCGGCTTCCTTGGGGGAAAGGTCGACCAGGACCGCCTGCAAGCCGTCAAAAATCTGGCGCAATCGCAGCCCGAGGCTCGCGCCATCGTCGGAGACGACCGAGCCGCAAGCCACGAAGCCGAGCCTCGTGCCGTCGGTGTCGATGACCCCCCAGCCCGTGCACCTGAGCCCCGGATCGATACCGATAATGCGAATCGCTTGGGTCATGCGCGAATCGTAGCACGGACACCCTTAATCAGGGTGTCAACAAGACTTGGCCGGTCAGCATTCGGCAGTTAGGGTCATGGCTGTGAGTCGCGTGGGGGAGCGTTGGAAACGGCCGATATGACTTTGGCGTTAGGCCGGGGAGAATCCGGATCACAGTCATGGCGATCTTCAGACGCCGGCGGACGGAACCTGGTTTTGAGTCAAAGAGGGCAATCACCCCAGCATCCAGGGCGCTCGATCCGATCGACGCCGCCCATACCGACATCGCCGGCTCCAAACATCTCATAGCCTCAGTCAGCGACGATCTCACTCAGCATTATCGTTGGATTGAGAGCAATCGCAGCGCGGAGATCAAACACAAGCGCCGGCTCAAGCGCCAGGAGGTGATGTACCAGTTAGAGCTTCACCGGCGAAGCCTTGTCCGAGTCATAAGACTCGTATCGCTGCTCACATTCCACTTTGTGCAGGAGGCGGCCCAGTTCTTGTGGGAGCATGCCAAGGCGGCCTTCTTCTATCTCCGTGATCTCGTTGCAAGAGGCGTGACATGGGCAGCTCCTTATGCCCGCGCCTTAGCCAAAGTCATAGTCATCGCATTCGTCTGGCTCGTGTTGGAATTGCGAGCTTTGTCACTCGCACTCGGCCGAGGCCTCGCCACCCTCTGGGCCTGGTTTCAGGAAAAGGGCGGTATCGCCGCCCGCAAGACCGGCGCGGCAATCTCGACATCCTCGGCCTGGCTTGCGGTCAGGCTTCGGACCTTCGCGCTTCAATCGCAGCAGCAGTTCACCATCTGGTGGGCAACGACCAAGGTCCATGCCGAGAGGCTCGCGCGCGCTTCCGCCCATGCCGCCGTGATCGCTGCCGCATGGTCCGTAACAAACGGCAAAGCCTTGGCGCTCGATCTTGGCAGATGGTTCTCTGCCGCTGCCTCTTGGCTCGGCAGAACAGGCGCGGCGTTGCTTCGCGCGACCTTTGGCGCGATCGCTGCAATCTCCATGCGGGTCGCCATGAAGAGCCGGAAAATGTCTCGAGCGCCGAAAGGTCCAGCCTTGCTGACCGATATGCGGCAGAGGCAGACGCCAGAGCCTTCTACCGCACTGACCGCCGTGGAACCGCTGCATGCCGCATTGCCGGTCGTGCAGACCGAACCGCAAGACTCTGATCAAGCCTCGCCGCGCGCCAAGAAACCCAAAAAGAGCAAGGGGCGTTCCGCGCCGCGCAAGCGTCCAATCAGCTCACATACGGGCCGCGCATCTCCCTGATTGCGGCTTGAATGCGCCGCCAATCGCGGGCTTGTGCCCTGTCGTGCAGCCGGTCGCATTCGGCGGCCCTCTGCGCTGCTTCAAATTCCGCCAATTCACCGTGCGCACTCAAGAAGCGCCGCGCGTAGTCATGGATTCCAGTCATATCCATGGCCATCCTCCCTTCATCATGCCCATTCTTCAGGGCTGGCCTCTCTCTGCCATGAGGCCGATCAAACTGAATGCGCAGGCTTACGGAGAGTTCCGAACCGATGCGTGAATCTGGCAGCCACGCAAAAGGTACGTTTTTCGGGAATATTGAGAACGATCCTTGCTGATATGACCAGTAACAGCTTGAAAGATGCCAGAGTTCAAATATCTTGTTTCCAGACATCGCATTGAGGTCATTCGTGATGCAGGGGATGTTCGGAGTGAGAAGCGATTCTGCCGGTCCCCGAAATCGTCTCTTGCGGTCGCTACCCCGGCAGGACTTGGAAAGACTGAGGCCGTTTCTCGAAACCGTACCTCTGGTTCCGAGACGTGTTATCCAGCACGCCAAATTTCCCGTCGAGCATCTCTATTTCATTGAAGAAGGTCTGGTCTCCGTCCTGGCGACGGCAGATGAGCGTGACGCGGTCGAAGTCTGGCTGATCGGACGCGAGGGTGTGGTCGGCGGCCCCGCCGTTCTCGGTGTGAATTCCTCGCCGCTCCGCCATGTCGTCCGCGTTGGCGGCCACGCTCTGAGGATCAGCGTCGATGACATAAATGCGCTCATCGATGAGTTGCCGATGCTCCGGACGACAATGCTCAGCTACGTTCATGTCGCCCTCATGCAGAGTTCGCAATCGGCGGCATGTAGTCTGCGCCATTCTTTTTCACAGCGCCTGGCACGCTGGTTGCTTACGGCACAGGATAGCATTGACAGCAGTGAGCTCCCGGTAACTCAAGCGTTGCTCGCTCGCACGCTCGGCGTAAGGCGAGCGACCGTGTCGGAAACGATAAAATCTTTCGAACGCAGGGGCGTGCTCGCACGGTTGCGCGGTTTGATCCGCATTCGTGACCGCGTACGTCTCGAAAACTTGACGTGCAGTTGCTACCGCATCATGCGGCGCGAGCAGGAAAGGCCACTGCGCTTGCCAACGGAGCGAGTGCCGCTTTTCGCTCTTCAGGCCGTTTGCTGCCTGGTTTAAGCCCTAGCTTGGAATGATTAGAGGCGCCCAGAATGACCGGGCGCCTCAAATTCGTTTGCTACTCGACGACACCCACGCACGTGTCGGTGTCTTTACGGAACTTGGTCAGAGCATCGCCGGCGGCATCAGGGGAATCGTAGCCGTCTTTATTCCCGATTGCGGTCAGACCGGCGCTCGTGCCGCCTTCGACCACGGAACAATTCTTCACGGTATCGACCACGACGTACCACTTGGTAGCGGCAAAAGCCGGCAGCGATAGACCGACCACCAGCAGACTCGCGACTACAATCTTTTTCATAAGCGTCTCCTCCTTTATTGAATTTTCAACGCAAACTGGAATATGGCTTCTCTTTGACATGGGGGCATCCGACCGATCGAAGAAATTGGTACGGTACATTACGTTTTTCTTGCCGCAGAGCGTTTGCCTGAAAATTTGCCGATTCAAGCCGATTGCGCTGCCATGTCTTGGCAATTCCCGAAATGGGAGCTGGGGTCAAAATTGTGCGAACTTCGCATCGTAGTGGACGACGTTCATCGCCACCCCGTTTTCATCTCGGCACTACCTGTTTCAGCCGTTCAGTCGTCATAACCGGGAAGCAGCTCCGGGGCTTGGCCTCGCCATCGTCAACGACATCGCCGATGCCTGGGGAGGCACGCTGTCATTCGAGACGTTGAAGAGAGGCTTCCGTGTCGATCTGCGCCTGCCGACGGCGCGCCGCCGGGCTCGCGCCCTGCGCAAGCAGGCCTGAGTCGCATCGATGCGGCGCTCACATCAGCACGGCATTGGCGAACAAGGTCTCATCCCATGCATAGAGCGGCCTGCCAAAGTCGGATTCGGTATGAATCGCGCGGCCTTTGCGGTCCGTCCATTTCTTGCCGTAAGTGTCGAACGGAAAGTGCTTGATGTAGTAGTCGCAGGTCTCTTCCCAGTGCGCGACCGAGAGTGACTTGCCGTAATGCTGACAGTAAAGATCAGTCGTGATGCGTTCCATGCCGCGCGGCGTGCGCCCATCGCCTTCGGCAAAGACGATCTGCGGCCGGTTGCGCCACAGCATGAGAATGTCTCGCTCCTCGGGCCCGAAATAGCGGCGAAAATCAAGCAATGCACGGCCTGATTCATACGGTGCGTGATCGTCGGGCGTCATATAGGCGTCGAACAGCCGGACCCGCACCGCATCGCAATCCTGTCCGCTAAGTCTCGCGATGAAGCCACGCAGATCGCCGGTCACGCGCTCGTCGGGATCGAAGCAGAGCATCCAGTCGTGCGGCACATTTTCGCGCGCGAGACCGAGCAGGAGCCCGCGATGACGCCCCTCGGCGAGCTTGCGCGCAGCAATGTCCTCTTCCCATTGCCGGTTGGCGACGACTAGCGCGACCTTCGGATGCGCGCTGAGGATCGCCACAGTATCGTCGGTGCTGGCGTCGTCATAGGCGAGAATCGCATCGACCTGGCCGGCGAGATAATCGAGCGTATCTGGGAGCAGCAGCGCCTCGTTACGCACGCGTGTCAGTGCGACCAGGACATGCTTCTGCCCCAGTAGCGTCTCGTTACCGGTAATGACCGTCTCGGATTCGCGGATCTGCCAAAGGCCTGCCATGCGTCAAAATAAGCCGAAACGCGCGAGCAAAGCCGCGAACCAGATCAGTCCCGTCAGGGCAATGGCGAAGAATACGCCGGCGGAGGCCAGGTCCTTGGTCACGCGGATGGCCTCGTGCCGCCCGGGATGGAGATGGTTGCACAGACGCTCGATGGCGGTGTTGAGAAATTCGATCGAGAGCAAAAGTAGCAGGCTGCCGATCAGCGCCACCCAGACCCAGAGATTGGTGGCGATGAAAAATGACAAGGGAAAAGCGATGAGCGCGATCGCCACCTCCTGCTTGATCGCCGCCTCGGTACTCAAGCCTTCGCGCAAACCGCCCATCGTATTCCAGAACGCACGGCCGATCCGTGCAAGACCGCCGTTGCCCGGCAATGCGGCCTGCTGTTTTCGGTGCCCGCGTGCGGCCTTGGTCGATGAACGGCGTGGCGTCATGAGGTTGCCATCTCACGCAGCGGTCAGTCTTTGCAGCACGTCCTCGGCGACGTCGAAATTCGCATAGACCTGCTGCACATCGTCCAACTCTTCGAGCGCGTCGATCATGCGCAGGAGCTTCTGGCCCGTTTCCTCGTCGATCGGCACCTCGGTCTTGGGCCGCCACACGATCTGTACGCTGCGCGGCTCGCCGAAACGTGCCTCGAGCGCCTTGGCCACTTGATGCAGCTCGTCGGGGTGACAATAGACGGTGTGGCCCTCATCGCCAGACTCGACATCGTCGGCGCCGGCCTCGATGGCCGCCTCCAACATGCCGTCGGCCGTGGCAACGCGCGCATCGAACTCGATGGCACCGAGCCTGTCGAAATTGAACGACACAGCGCCGGTCTCGCCGAGATTGCCGCCGAACTTCGAGAAGATCGAGCGCACCTCGCTCGCCGTGCGATTGCGGTTGTCGGTCAGGGCCTCGACGATGACGCCAACGCCGCCCGCGCCGAAACCCTCATAGCGGACCTCCTCGTAATTGGCGCCGCCCGCCTCCTGGCTCTTCTTGACGGCGCGCTCGATATTGTCCTTGGGCATGTTCTGCGCACGCGCAGCGGTCACGGCGGTTCTGAGCCGCGGGTTCATGGCGGGATCAGGCAACCCCATCTTCGCCGCAGCGGTGATCTCGCGCGCGAGCTTGGAGAACAGTTTGGAGCGCTTCTTATCCTGCGCCCCCTTGCGAAACTGGATATTCTTGAATTTCGAATGGCCTGCCATGCCCGTTCCCTATTGGTCGGCGGCCTTTCGATCAAGCCCCCGCATCTTTCTTAGCGAAGCCTTAACCCCAAAGGCCTGACAGTTGAAGGTCAGCGTACCGCGTAACCGATGAGGGCTACCATGAAGCAGAAGTCGAAAATGCATGACGAAGTCATGCCTTCTTTTAGCTTATCCGAGCTTTGTTCGGAGGCCGCAGAGCATGTCGCCAAGGCGCGCAGGTCCCTGTTCAACGAATGTTATGATGCGGAAGTCGCTCTGCTTCATCTTGACGAAGCAATCTTCTGCCTGAAGCGCCTTCTCGCGCATGGCCGCTCGGCCGGCATCAACGGCACAAGCGCGAACGGCACGCATATTCAACTCCACTCCGCCTAAGCTTCCGGCAGAAAGAAGGCCGGCTCGGTCTGTGACAGCCTGCCGCCTATTCTGAGCGGGGCGATGGCGCGCGCGAGCCCGGTCGCATCGTCGATATCGATGCCCACGCCGCAAATGGTCGCCGCGCCCTGCGCAGGCGCAAACCGCGCGCTCGGTATCTGCGTGAGGAAACGCGAAAGCGGTTCTTCCTTGTCCATGCCCAGCACGGAATCGAAATCACCGCACATGCCGACATCGCTGATATAGGCGGTGCCGCCATTCAGGATCTGCTCATCGGCGGTCGGCACATGAGTATGCGTGCCGATCACCGCACTCGCCCGTCCGTCGACGAAATGCGCCAGCGCCTCCTTCTCGGAAGTCGCTTCGGCATGGAAATCGATGACGATGGCGTCGGCACCGGTCTTCAGTCCGCAGGCTTCGAGCTCATGCTCGATCGCGCGGAAAGGATCGTCGGTATCAGACATGAACACGCGGCCTTGCGCGTTGATCACCAGCACGTCGGCGCCGTTCGTTGCCTTGTAAAGGCCTACACCCTTACCCGGCGTACCTTGCGGATAGTTAATCGGTCTGAGCAGCCGGTCGTGACGCTCGATGAACACAAGAGCCTCGCGCTGATCCCAGACATGATTGCCGGTCGTCACCACGTCGGCGCCGGCATCAAGCAACTCGTTCAGGATCGGTTCGGTGATACCAAAGCCGCCAGCGGCATTCTCGCCATTTACGATGACGAAATCGGCGCGGTAACGCTGCCGCAATCCCGGCAATGAATCGATGACAGCCGAACGCCCTGAGCGTCCAACCAAATCCCCTAGAAACAAAACGCGCATAAATCCGCCGATCCAATGCCGAAGGGTCGCCTGTCGGGCGTCAATACCTAATAGCGGCGCGTGCCGCCAGTTCGAGGAAAATGGCAGGGCCGCAATGGCCGTCGGAGCGAAGATCCCGGGTGTCCCTACATAAGTAGGTGGGCGCCAAATGACGGAGACCACGATCCCCGCCAGGGTCGGCTCCCATAGGATCTTATAGGGCCCTGGGAAAAGTGCTCCTAACGCGCCTTGCAGCCCGCCAATGTGAACTTTAACGAAATGCGCTCGCTATGGCGACTGGCGCCGGTTCGTCGCACTGGTAACGCCTGCGGCGGCGAATTGCTCGTTCAACATTTCCAGGCGGTCAGCCGCGGCGCTAATCCGAGCGGCGAAATCCGATTGCGTGTGCTTGGCTGATTCGTCGGATGCCGACTTGTCGCGGCGCGCTTCAGCGAGTGTCGTCTTCATCGCCTCGATCTGGCGTCGCAAATCCCATAACTCATCAGCCACCACGAGCGAGGCCATGAGGATCAGCCGGTCGTCGCCGACTTGGCCGAATTTGCGCCGCATGGCCTCGACATGTGTCCCAAGATATTCGGCAAGCTCGAAAAGATGGGTCTCTTCCCCATCACCGCATTCGAGCCTGTAGGCGCGGCCGTTGAGCGTGACGTCGATCTGTCCCATCGCCTACCCCCGCTCTATCGGTTAGCCCGGCACTGCTTGCATCATGTCTTTTATCGTTCCCATCACGGCTTCGAGGCGGCCGGAAACGTCTTCATTGGCGGCTCGCAAGCGCCGCACACGCTCGCGTTCAGCGTCGAGATCCTGAAGCAGCTGGTCGCGCTCATCAGCCAGATAACGAAGCTGTTCTTGCATCTCGGCGAGAGAAACAGCGCCTTCTCCCGCGGCAAACACCTGGCGGACGAAATTCTCAAGCTCATCGACCGCCACATCAAGCCTTTTTGTTGCCTGCTGCAGAGCCTCGGCTTGAGTCATGGCGGTTTTCCCTCCGTTCAGGCGCCCCTTGCCACAGGTGACCGGCTTGATTTTGTGCCTTAGCGGTCTGGCGATAATGTGGTGGGTTAATGCATAATTTCAACTGCGATCAGACCATCGCTTTGCTTGTCCCCGGCCAGAGATTGACAGTGCCGCGAAGCGTATGATTTGAGACACAATCCTATGTCTGGTCATTCGGAAGCGCGGCGGGACCATCTGATCATGGCTGAAGCGAAGCCTAAGTGCCGACTCTACTTGCAGCTTCCGGTGCCCTCCACAGCACTGATTGAATCTCAACTCGCGCAAGCGCTGTCAAATACCCGCATAGCTTGCGTGTTGCTTTCTTCCGGCGAGGGGCCGCTCGATGAAATCCATGCCGTCCGGTTGATCGATCTTGTCGAAGCCACCGGAGCAGCCTGTCTGATCGACGGCGACGTACTTCTCGCCGAGCGGCTCGGCGCTGACGGCGTGCACATCGAGGCCGACGCACAAGCCTATACACAGGCTCGCGAGCGCCTCGGCAAGGAGGCAAGTATCGGCGCAAGTTGCGCTTTCAGCCGCCACGACGCCATACGCCTGGCCGAGATGGGGGCCGATTATGTCGCCTTTGGAGCCACCGTCCCGTCAGGGATCGAAACGATCGAGCAATGTTCGAACCTTATCTCTTGGTGGGCGGAAATGTTTGTAGTGCCTTGCGTGGCTTGGAATATCGATAAACCCGACGATGCAGCCCGGCTTGCCAGGCTCGGAGCCGACTTCGTGGCGCCATCGCGTAGGATTTGGCTGGACGGGAATCCGACAGGTCTCATTGCCGAGATCGAGCACGCTATCGCTGATGAGAGGAGAGCGGCGTGAACGCTCTTCAGGCGCGTACAGGCTTTCTCGTTGCGGCGTATGCATTGGCGTTCGCCGTGGCGCCGGCCATCGCGGCAGAAAGTCCGTCCTACACCGCCTACGCGCAAGGCCGCTATCTCACTGCCCTCGAACTGGCGCAAGAGGAGGCGAATCAAGGCTCTAGGGAAGCGTTCACGCTAATCGGCGAGATCTATTCCGAAGGCCTCGGCGTCGCCCAGGACTTTACCAAGGCTGCAGATGCTTACGCTCAGGCCGCCGATCTTGGCGACGCCAATGCCCAATTCTCGCTTGGATCTCTGGTGGCCGAGGGGCTGGGTGTGCGGAAAGATTTGCGCATTGCCGCCGATCTGTTCGAGCAGGCGGCGCAACAGGGCAACGAAGCCGCTGCGTACAATCTCGCCCTCATCTATCTGCATGGCAATGGCCGGCCCGTCGACGAGGCAAAGGCGGTCGAATGGATGCAGAAATCGGCCGAAGCCGGCAATCCCCGCGCCCAATACGATCTCGGCGCCTTCTATCAATTCGGCCGCGGCGTGCCGATTGATCAGGCCAAGGCCGCGGAATGGACCGCCCGCGCGGCGGAAGCCGGTCTCCCCGAAGCGCAAGTCGAATATGGCGTGATGCTGTTCAAGGGTAACGGTGTCACTGTCGACGAGGTGAAGGGCGCGAAGCTGTTTCGTCTGGCAGCCGAGCAGGGAAACCCCGTCGCCCAGAATCGTCTGGCTCGGCTCTATGCCAACGGTGTGGTGTTCGACGCCGATCCGGTGCAGGCGGCGAAATGGCATTTGCTCGCGCGCTCAGCCGGGGTCAGCGATTTCTCCCTCGACATCATGCTCGCCAGACTTCCGGCCGATCAGCGCATTCAGGCGGAGCGGTCGATCGATGCCTGGCGCTCCGGCCATCTGACCGAATAGGTGTCCAGTATCGGATGTCAGGCGTCAAAAAACCTGATAGCTGATAGCTAACACCGAATACCAGACACCCTGACACGTGGAACCTGACACCTGATGAAAATCAATGGCAATGAGATTCGCCCCGGCAACGTCATTCAGCACAAAGGCGGACTGTGGATCGCGGTCAAAGCGCAGGCGGTCAAGCCGGGCAAGGGGCCGGCCTACGCCCAAGTCGAGCTCAAGAACGTGCTGGACGGCACCAAGCTCAACGAACGCTTTCGCGCGTCGGAAACGGTGGAGCGCGTACGGCTCGAGCAGAAGGACTATCAGTACCTCTATGCCGATGGCGACATGCTCACCTTCATGGATACAGACACTTACGACCAGATCAACATCCCGCGCGATTTCCTCGAAGAGCGTGCCGCCTTCCTCCAGGACGGCATGATGGTCAACGTCGAGAGCCATGAGGGACGCCCGATCGGCGTTTCATTGCCGGATCAAGTCACACTCGAAGTTGTCGAAGCCGATCCCGTCGTGAGAGGGCAAACCGCGGCTTCATCTTATAAGCCGGCCAAGCTCGAAAACGGCGTGCGTATCATGGTGCCCCCCTTCATCGAAGCCGGCGAGCGAGTGGTCGTCGATACCAACGAGCTCACTTACGTCCGCCGCGCCGATTAGCACTGGACGAGGACAATGCCAGCATCGGCGCTGATGAATGTGATGCTCGCGGCCGCACGCAAAGCCGGGCGTAGCCTTGCGCGCGATTTCGGTGAGGTGGAGCAGCTTCAAGTCTCGCTCAAGGGCCCTGCCAATTTCGTCACCGCTGCTGATACGCGTGCCGAGCAAATCCTCTACAGCGAGCTATCCCATGCGCGCCCCGGCTACGGCTTCCTGATGGAGGAGCGTGGCGAAGTGAAGGGCGCGGACCAGACGCATCGCTGGATCGTCGATCCGCTCGATGGCACCACCAATTTCATGCACGGCATCCCGATCTTCGCCATCTCCATTGCGCTGGAGCGAGAGGGCGATCTGGTGGCGGGGTTAATCTATAATCCTGCCAACCAAGAGACCTTCACCGCCGAGCGGGGCAAGGGCGCCTTTCTGAACGACAGGCGGCGTTTACGGGTTGCAGCCAGAGCTGAGATCTCAGACTGCGTACTCGGTACGGGCATTCCTCACCGGGGACGCCCGGCACACGACGTTTTCCTCAAGGAGCTAGAAGCGGTCATGGCTGCGTCAGCCGGCGTGCGGCGGCTCGGCGCAGCCTCGCTCGATCTTGCCTGGACGGCGGCCGGTCGGCTTGATGGCTTCTGGGAGCGCCATCTGCGTCCCTGGGACATTGCCGCAGGTATTGTCGTTCTGCGCGAGGCAGGCGGTTTTATCAGCGATGCCGACGGCAAGGACAAGATGCTGGAAAAAGGCAGTATCGTCGCCGGCAACGAAGCCATCCACAGGCGTTTGCTCAAGCTTCTTAAGGCCGCCGGCGCGGAAAGCGACCTCACTACGCCATGATCGGCCTGAGCCGCTTCCGCGAAAATTTGGAACGGGACGACCCCCTTTAACCTTTTCTCACGGGCATACATTAGGAAAAAGGGAGAGTCGGCTGCCCTGAGGTTGCCGTTTTGCCTGCCACACTATTCGGCTAATCTCATCGCCCGCGCAATCCGGACCACCACGTCGGAAGATGGCAACGAAAACCTACAGGGTCACGCTTACGCGCCCGCAAGTGTTTCTGTGGCGCATGGCGCTTTTCCTCATCCTCGCGGTGCTGCTCTCGATCATTCTGGATGGTCAGACGGGACAGCTCCGGCAGAGCTTCATGGCCAATCCCGGCCTGAACGGCCTGATCCTTGCCGTGCTCTTCGTCGGCATCGTCTATGCCTTCCGCCAGGTGCTGATGCTTTATCCGGAGATCAACTGGGTCAATAATTTCCGCATTGCCGATCCTGGCATCGCGGTGGACAAACCGCCGGTACTGCTCGCGCCCATGGCTACCATGCTGCGCGACCGCACCGGCCATCTCTCGCTTGCCACGGGCTCGATGCGATCGCTGCTCGATTCCGTCGCATCGCGCCTGGAAGAAGCACGCGAGACGACGCGATATCTGGTCGGGTTACTCATCTTTCTCGGCCTGCTTGGTACGTTCTGGGGTCTGTTGCACACGGTAAGCACGGTCGGCACCACGATAGGCGCTCTCGACACAAGCGGCAGCGAAGACGTGATGCTGTTCGATCAATTGAAGGAAGGATTGGCCGGACCGCTTAAGGGCATGGGCATCGCCTTCTCCTCGTCCTTGTTCGGTCTGGCTGGCTCCCTCATTCTCGGTTTCCTCGACCTGCAAGCGGGCCATGCCCAGAGCCGTTTCTATAACGAGCTTGAAGACTGGCTCTCCGGCATTACCGAACTGCAATTGGCCGACGAAGGCGCCGCCGGCCTGCCGCCGCAACTCAGATTTACGCTGCTCGACATGCAGCGTTCTCTGTCGGACCTGAATGAAAAGGTTGACCTGCGCCTGCTGAACGACAACACGGGCGACGCGGTGAAGGACCTCGCCCAAGGCGTCGACAAATTGATACGGCAGATGCGCGCCGAACAGAAAGTGGTGCGTGAATGGGCTGACGAACAGGCCCAGCAACAGCATGAGCTGGCCACGGTGCTGCGGCAGATCACCGACAGAACCCGGGCGGCTGCGCGCGAGGAGCGGAAATAGTCATGGCCATGGCGCGTAACCGCCGCGGCCGGCTCGCCACCAATTACTGGCCCGGCTTCGTCGATATGCTCTCCACCCTGCTGCTGGTGGTGATCTTCCTCATGGCCCTATTCATGTTGACCAATTTCATCATCACGCAAGCGGCGAGTGGCAAGGATACCATGCTGTCGCGGCTGAACCGGCAATTGTCGCAGTTGACGGAGTTGCTCGCACTCGAACGCTCAAAGAAAGAATCGGTGGAGGACAGTCTCGCCGCGCTCCAGGCCACTCTGCTCGACAAGGATAAGGAAACCCAGCGCCTGGCAGGACTTCTGGGCGATGCCAGCGGAAAAACAGAAGGGGCAGAAGATCGGGCACGTGCGCTCGGGACCCAGCTCGACGAGCAGAAGCAGATCACCAATGAGGCGCTGGCCAAGGTGGAAATCCTCAACCAGCAGCTTGCGGCGCTCAGGTTACAGCTCGCCGCACTGCAAGAAGCGCTCGACGCCTCGGAGGCCAGAGACAAAGAGAGTCAAGTGAAGATCGCCGATCTAGGTCAGCGTCTAAACGTGGCGCTCGCCAGGAAGGTGCAGGAGCTTGCCCGCTATCGCTCTGACTTCTTCGGCAAGCTGCGCGACGCGCTCGGCAACCGTCCTGATTTCCAGGTGGTCGGCGATCGTTTCGTATTCCCGTCCGACGTGCTGTTCGATTCAGGCTCGGCCGAGATCAGGCCCGAAGCTTCAGCCCAACTCGACAAGCTGGCAGCAGCCCTTAAAGGGCTCGAGGGGCAGATCCCACCGGATATTGCCTGGGTCATGCGCATCGACGGCCATACCGATATCAATCCGATCGCCACGCCGGAATTTCCCTCGAACTGGGAGCTGTCGAGCGCGCGTGCCATCTCGGTGGTGCGCTATCTCATGCAGCAGGGGGTACGGCCCGAGAGACTGGTGGCAGCGGGCTTCGGCGAGTTCCAGCCAATCGATGTCGGCATCTCGGACGATGCCTTGCGCCAGAATCGCCGCATCGAGCTTAAGCTCACCGAACGGTAATTTATTCGGCAGCATCGGGGGCGAATTGCAGCGTGGCGAGACGGCGATAAACGCCCTGCCGCTCCATAAGGCTACGATGCGTTCCCTCTTCGACCAGGCGCCCCTGATCGAGCACGATGATACGATCGGCGCGCATCACCGTTGCGAGCCGATGCGCGATCACAAGCGTCGTGCGACCTTCCATGATCTTGTCGAGTGCACGCTGCACCAAGGTTTCACTCTCCGAATCGAGCGCGCTGGTGGCTTCGTCGAGCAACAGGATAGGCGCGTCGCGCAACACAGCTCTGGCGACGGCAATGCGCTGGCGCTGCCCTGCCGACAGAGTCACGCCGCCCTCCCCCAGCATGGTGTCGTAGCCTTGCGGCAAGGCCATGATAAAATCATGCGCGAAGGCAGTCTTGGCCGCTTCCAAGATCTCGCTTCGGGTCGCTCCATCGGCGCCATAGGCGATATTGGCGGCGATGGTATCGGCGAACAGAGCTGGCTCTTGCGGCACGAGTGCAAAACGACTGCGAAGATCGGAAAGCTCGGCTTCATTGACGGGGACGCCGTCAATCTCGACCACTCCGCGGGATGGATCGTAGAAGCGCAGCAATAACGCAAATATCGTGGTCTTGCCGGCGCCCGAGGGACCCACAATGGCTACCCGCTCGCCGGTTTTTACCTGGAAACTGATATGTTCGAGTGCGCCTGTCTCAGGGCGCAAGGGATAGGCAAAGCAGACATCGCGAAAGTCGATCTCGCCACGCGGCGGCTCGGGCAGCTTCTTAGGATGCGCCGGCGATTTGATCTGCGACTGAGATTGAAGCAGTTCACCGAGGCGTTCGGCCGCGCCTGTGGCCTGGGACACCTCGCCCCACACTTCGCTCAAACCTCCGACGGCCGCGGCGGCAAGCACGGCGTAGAGCACGAACTGACTGAGCCGGCCGCCGGTCATGGCGCCTGACATCACGTCCTGGGCACCGTACCACAGCACGCCGACCACACTGACAAAGACCAGGAAGATGGCAATCGCCGTGAGGCCGGCACGCGCTTTGGTACGCTCATTGGCGGCGTCAAAGGACCGCTCGACGGCCTGGCCGAAGCGCGCGGCCGCCGCCTTCTCATGGGTGAAGGCTTGCAGCACACGTACCTGACCCAGGCTCTCGCTGGCATAGGCCGAGGCTTGCGCCAGAGTATCTTGCGCGTGACGCGACAAGGCGCGCACGGAGCGCCCGTACGCCACAAGTGGCAGCACGATGAAGGGGATGGCAATCAACACGGCCAGCGACAGCTTGGGGCTCGTCACCACCATCATTACGCCCGCGCCGGCTAGAAGGAGAATATTGCGGATCGCTTGTGAGATCGCGGTGCTCGCCGCCGCCTTGATCTGCGTGGTGTCGGCCGTGAGGCGCGACATCACTTCACCGGAATGCGAGACTTCGTAGAAAGCGGGGCTCAAGCCGGTGAGATGCTTGAACACGTCGCGCCTTATATCGGCGACCACCCGTTCGCCAAGCCAGTTTACGCAGTAGAAGCGGACAGCGCTGGCCAGCGCGAGGATCATGCCGATGCCGATCAGGGTAAAAAAATATTTGTCGATGAGCTCCGGGTCGATCCCTGAAAAGCCGAGATCGATCATCCGTCTCACGGCGAGCGGTACGGTGAGCGTAGCGACCGCGGCGACGATCAGCGCGAGCAGCGCCGCGGCGATCATTTGCCGGTGCCGCAAAAGATAAGGTCGAAATGCCAGGAGAGGACGCAGCGAGGCGCGCGTTTCACCCTGTTCCGGCGGATGCAGCGGTGCTGAAGCCTGGCGGTCTCGACCGTTCGGCTGCTGTGTTACGAGTTGCACAAAAAGAGCCCAGCTGATTATTCAGGGGGCAGACTTTAAGGGCGGGAGCGCCCGGCGTGAAGGGCTAGATGCCGCGCCCTTCCGGCGCAGCCTTGTATCCGGGAAAAAGTTCCGATATAGGCTCGGGCCAACGAATTCCTCGAATTGCAAGGCCAGCCCATGAAGAAGGACATCCACCCGGACTATCACCGCATCAAGGTGGTAATGACCGACGGCACAGAGTTTGTCACCTATTCGACCTACGGGGCGGAGGGCGACACGCTCAAGCTCGACATCGATCCGAAGACGCATCCGGCATGGACCGGCGGCGGTCAGCACTTGATCGATCGTGGTGGACGCTTGACCCGTTTCAAGCGGAAATACGAAGGCTTCCTGAAATAGCGGCTAGTTATTCGGCGCTTTTGCCGAAGGCCTCGCGCAAACGCGAGAGCTGCGTCTCGAGCGGATGATGGCTCTCGCTCGTAGGCGGCATCTCGCCAACATCAAGCATCTGATCTAACCGAAGAACGCGTTCTTGCAGCTTGACGCTTTGCTCGACCAGATCGCGCAAGCGTTCCGGCAATGAGCTAAGGTCGCGCCCGGGTGCATCGCTACCCCTTATCGGCAATTTAATCTTGCGCTGCTCCTCAACCGCCTGCTCGGGCGTCAATTCGCCCTCGCTAACGGCACGGCGGATCAGAAGCCATGAGGCGAGTTGCATCAGCCGCGTGGTGAGACGCATGCTTTCGGTGGCATAAGCGAGAGAATGTGGCGGCCTGAGCTTACGCGCTTCCTTGCGCCCCTCGCCGTCGAGATAGGTAGCCGCCGCTTCGACCAGCGCCATGCCTTCGCGGAACACGGTTTTGAATTGATCGGAGCGCGCAAACTTGGCGCCGAACGATACGGTGACGCTTTCGCGATCTCCGCTTCTCGATCTCCCCGCCATCGGCCACTCCAATCGTGCTACTTGAGCCGGCGGCATAATATGCCATGCGGAAGCCCCGTCTCAGCCTTCCGCCCACAAAGGTTAAACCTTCGAATCCGGCAAAAAAAGAGCCGCCATGCGGCGGCTCAGGAAGTTAACAGGGAGGCGTCAAACAGAGTGGAACAGGCCACTCAGATCCAGAGGACTGGATGAAGGGAAGCCTAACAGCGATCCCCTACCAACGGGTTAATGCTAAGCCGGGATTTACCTAAAGAAAGCGTAGCTCGATCTATGGTTAACGCTTGAATACCTGTTCTGCCGCGCTCTTCGACGATTGCTTGGCGGCTAGCATCTGCTCGATGCGCGCGATCTCGGCCTTGAGCGTCTCGACCAGCTCTTTCAGATCGTCGACCGAGAGCTTGCCGAGATCGGCGCCGATCTCATGGCCCTTCTTCTTTTTCGGCTCAAGCTCTTCGAGGTCCATGCGGGTATCTTACCATCGAGCGTTCTCGTGCTAATCCCTTTTGTCATTATCCCCCGGAGGATAGAGAAGCCCGATGCTGCCGAAGACCATGACTGTGATCGAAGCCCGGGAGGCCGGCGGCCCGGAAGTTCTCGTTACAGGAGAGCGCCCGGTACCCGAGCCCGGACCCGGCGAGGTGCTGATCGAGGTCGTGGCGGCAGGCATCAATCGCCCCGATGTGCTCCAGCGTCAGGGCCTCTATCCGCCGCCAAAGGGTGCCTCCGATCTCCTCGGTCTTGAAGTAGCCGGAAAGGTCATGGCGCTGGGGCTTGGGGTTACACGCTACAAGGAAGGCGACGAAGTCGCCGCGTTGGTGAATGGCGGCGGCTATGCCGAATTCGCCGTGGCGCCGGAAGCGACCACCCTCCCCGTCCCGCGGGGGCTATCGCTCGAAGAGGCCGCGGCGCTGCCCGAAACGGTGTTCACCGTCTGGCACAATGTATTCGAGCGCGGCGGCCTCAAGCCAGGCGAATGGCTATTGGTGCATGGCGGCGGCAGCGGTATCGGCACCACCGCCATCCAGCTCGCCACGGCACTCGGTGCTAAAGTCATGACGACGGTGGGCAGCGCCGCCAAGGTGAAAGACTGCGAAGCGCTGGCCGCGGTCCGCGCCATCAATTACCGCGAGGAGGATTATGTCGAAGCGGTGCGCCTGATTACCGATGGACATGGCGCCGACGTCATCCTCGACATGGTCGGCGGGGATTACATCGAGCGCAATCTCAAGGCAGCGGCGCTCGAAGGCCGCATCGTGCAGATTGCTTTCCTCAAGGGCTCCAAGGTCGAGATCGATCTGATGCGGCTGATGATGCGGCGGCTGACCATGACCGGCTCGACTTTGCGGGCACAGACTCCGGAAGCGAAGGCGCGCATGGCCAAGGCGATCGAGCAACGCGTGTGGCCTCTAATCGCCGAAGGACAGGTCAGGCCGATCATCGATTCGACGTTCCAGCTCGCCGATGCGGCGGGTGCGCATCGTCGCATCGACGATCCCGAGCATATCGGCAAGGTCATGCTCGCGGTGAAAGATGCGGGGATTTCTCGGAGTTCTTAGGCATTTCTCATGCGTAAAGCCGTCTTGATACTCGTCTCGATGACCATCGGCGTGTTGATCCCGCTCATAGTCTTCGAGATCGCTTTGCGCTTCATGCCCGTCAATGAAGGCATAGCGGCAGCTCGGGTAAACGAGTCCGACCCAATCTTTCACTTCATACCGGATCAGAATTTGATTTGGTCGCGAGGGTGGGATTTTTCCCAAGTAAACAGGGTGCGCGTAAACAATACCGGCTTTGTCAACGACCAGGATTACGACCGATCGAGTGATGATCCGCTCTTCGCTGTCATCGGCGACTCTTATGTCGAAGCGGCTATGGTGCCCTATGCCGAAACCATTCAGGGACGCTTAGCGCAATTGGTTGGTCCGGATGGACGCGTCTACAGCTTTGCCGCGTCTGGCGCCCCACTTAGTCAGTATCTCGTATGGACCAGGGATGCGCGCATGTGGTGGAGAGCCGAAGCTCTTGCCGTCGTCATCGTCGGCAACGATTTCGACGAAAGTCTCGCCGCCTACATGCAAAGGCCGGGCTTCCATTACTATTTCGAGACTTCCGACGGCACGCTCACTTTGAGACGCGTCGACTATGAACCATCTTGGGGCCGTGAGCTCGTAAAGAGAAGTGCACTTCTCAGATATCTGGTGCTCAACTTGCAGACCCTGGACAGACTCAAATCTCTCTCGGCGACCTTTCCCTCTATAACTCGACCGGCGAAGGCCGATGACTTTGTCGGCAATACGCCCAGGAAACGCGGCGCGGCACGTCTCGAGCGTTCCCGGAACGCCATACGTGCCTTTCTGCGCGACATGGTTACGTACGCCGGATGGCGCCCCGACCAGGTCGTATTCGTGGTCGATGGTATCCGGCACCCGACCGATAATCCTAGGGTAAAGTCTAGCTACTTCATGCAGATACGGGAATTTTTCATGTCCGAGGCCAGACTGGCGGGATTTGAGGTCGTGGACATGGACAAGCTCTTTTTTGCGCTTTTACGTGGAAAGCTGTCGCTTTTGACTTCGGCACCATCGACAAGCACTGGAATGGAACGGCCCATGGCATCGCCGCCGATGCTATCGCCTCCAGCGCGGTATTCACCCGCTGGCGGCAGCAACTCATTCTGTCCAAGGGTGAGACACAAAGCCCTTAACTAATCGGGCTCAAGGAGCGAACTGTAGTCGATGCGCAATGACGGTTCTTGATCAGCCTTGCGCAAAAAACAGTTACCAACGACAAGCACCTCCATATCGGTGCCCATGAAGCAGCGAAAAGCATCCTGGGGCGTGCACACTATGGGTTCGCCTCTGATATTGAAGCTCGTATTGATCAGCACGGGACAGCCGGTGCGCGCCTTGAAGCGGAGCAGCAGTTCATGGAAGCGAGGATTGGTTTCCGCGTGTACTGTCTGCAGCCTCGCTGAATAGTCAACGTGGGTGACTGCCGGGATTTCTGAGCGCACCACATTCAGCTTGTCGATCCCGAACAGTGCCCTTTCCGCATCCGTCATATTCCGTCGCCGCTTCTCGCGCACATCGGCGACAAAGAGCATATAAGGCGAGTTGCCGGCATGATCGAACCATGCACCGGCTTCCTCGGCCAGGACGGCCGGTGCGAATGGCCGGAATGACTCGCGATATTTAACGCGCAAATTTAGGGTTCGCTGCATGGTCGAGCTTCGCGGATCGCCGAGGATGGAGCGGTTGCCAAGCGCGCGGGGGCCAAATTCCATCCGCCCCTGAAACCAACCGACCGCTTTCTCCTCTATCAGGGCATCGACAGTTCGTTCATAGAGTTGGTCATCGTCGAGAATATCGAAGTTGGCGCCGGCGCCTGTCAGCAGTTCGGCGATACTGCCTTGGTCATAAGCCGGACCAAGATAGCTACCTGCCATGCCGTCAAGCGCGCGGCTAGGCTCTCGTGGTCCACCAAGCTCCATATGATAGGCTGCCAGCGCAGCGCCGATCGATCCTCCGGCATCGCCGGCGGCGGGCTGCACCCAAATATTCTCGAACCGGCCATCCCGCATCACCTTGCCGTTTGCCACGCAGTTAAGCGCTACGCCACCGGCCAGACAGAGATTGGTTTCGCCCGTCTCATCTGCCAGAGCGCGGGTAAGCCTGAGGACGATCTCCTCGGTCACTGCCTGGATCGAGGCCGCTATATTCATATGAAAGGTGGTCAGAGGTTGTTGCGGGTCGCGTACCGGCTCGCCGAACAAGGCTTCGAACCGCCCATTGGTCATGCGCAAGCCACCCATATAATCGAAATAAGACTGGTCGAGCCGGAAGCTGCCATCCGGCATGACGTCGACGAGGTGGTCGAGAATTTTCGAGGCAAAGACCGGTTCGCCGTAAGGCGCCAGCCCCATCAATTTGTATTCACCGGAGTTGACCTTGAAGCCAGTGTAATAAGTGAAAGCCGAATAGAGCAAGCCGAGCGAGTGAGGAAATTGTATTTCCTTTAGCAGCTTCACGTCGCTGCCCTGCCCGATCGCGCTGGTCGTGGTGGTCCATTCGCCGACGCCATCGAGGTAAGGATGACGGCCCGCTCGAAAGGCGAGGGATAAAAGGCGCTCGCTGCGTGGCTCAGATGATGTTCGCAAAAAAGTAATTTGGTGGAATCGAATTCCCGATCGAACGCGCGCAACTCCCGCTTAAGGAGATCCTTCTGGAACAGCTTCTCGCGAAGCCATATGGGCATGGCCATGAGGAACTGGCGAAACCCACGCGGGGCGATCGACAGATAGGTCTCGAGCAGCCGCTCAAACTTCAGAAACGGCTTCTCGTAGAAGACGACCGCATCCAACTCCGCGAGATTGGTCTTGCCCTCGCGCAAGCAATACTCAATCGCGTTACGCGGAAACGAATCGTCGTGTTTGCGCCGCGTAAACCGTTCCTCCTGCGCGGCGGCAACTACTTGCCCATCCACCACCAATCCCGCGGCACTGTCGTGATAGTAAGCCGAGATGCCAAGGATACGCATGAACTTGCCCGTTCGAGAAAGCCAGGCTAGGGCACCGGCCCAGAATAGGCTCGGCTAAAAGATTGTGTAGATGAACGGTGCCACAGCCGATCCCTTGCTCAGCACGACAAGCCCGCCAAATATCACCATCATGACTACGATTGGAATGAGCCAGTACTTTTTACGTACCAGCATGAATTCCATCAACTCGTGTAGGAAAGAAACCATTGGCTCAATACTGTTTCGTCATGGGACCTGGCTGCGCAGCGTTCTCGTCCCGTCCTTGCCAATAGCTCGCCGCGTCACGCTGAAATCCATGCGACAGCGGCCGTTTCCCGAATAAGCGCATCAACAGGGCGATGGGTGTGATCACGATAAAGAAAAGCAATCCCATAATCAGCGGGTTCACAACCTTGTGCAGGGCAAGGCCAAACAAGAACCAGATACGGTTGAGAGGAGCAAGAGCTCCTGGCCATAGCCAAGCGAAACCCGCAAACAGCAGGGCCGTAATGGCCCAGTAGCGCCAATAAGAAGTATCGAACCACAGACCCAGGCACGCGATGATGAGACATGCAACGGCCATCACAAGGCCAAAGGCTCGATTGGAACCGACCTTAACGTCCTGCTCCCGTTTAAGGTTCTCGTGCAGACCGGCCGCCATGCGATTCCCTATAGCCAGCAGATGCCCCTTCGCTCGGGGATAGCCGAACCCGGGGAACGCGTCTAGACCCGCGGGGTGAGCCGCGTTCACGCGTAGTTCAATCCAACAATTGCCTAGCGAGACGGCAGCCTCTATATAGAGGTCATTCCCCTTCACGTGATTTCGTTGGCTTCTTTCGCCGGAGGGGGCGGAGGCAGCGCCCGCTACCCCCTTAAGGTTTAGAGAGCGACCATGGACCGTATCCCATTAATGCCAAAAGCGACTGCCGTGTGGCTTGTCGAGAACACCTCGCTGACCTTCGAACAGATCGCCGAGTTTTGCGGACTGCATGTGCTCGAAGTGAAGGGCATTGCCGATGGCGACGTGGCCCACGGGATTAAGGGCATGGACCCGATCTCGTCCGGCCAGTTGAGCCGCGAGGAGATCGCTCTGGCCGAGAAGGAGCCGAGCCATCGCCTCAAGCTGTCCGAACCGAAGGTCGAAGTGCCCGAGGTCAAGACCAAACGCGGACCGCGTTATACGCCCGTGTCGCGACGCCAGGACCGGCCCAACGCTATTCTCTGGCTCCTGAAGAACCATCCGGAGCTCAAGGACTCGCAGGTTATGCGGCTCGTGGGCACCACCAAGCCCACCATCATCGCCATCAAGGAGCGCACCCATTGGAACTCGCCGAACCTCGTGGCGCAGGACCCGGTGACGCTTGGTCTTTGCTCGCAGACCGATCTCGACAACGAAGTGAAGAAGGCGGCGCGGCGCCTCGAACGCGAGCGCAAAGCGGCCAGCGCAACCGAACAGCCGAAGGCCGGTACCTTGCTTCCAGCCGAAGAGAGCACCGCCGCCATGGCCGGACCTGAGCCAGTGCCCGAGGCGGAGGCGGAGCCAGAGGCACCCATGGCCACAACGCTCGCCCAGGAGGCGCGTGAGGCTATGTCAGCGCAAGAGGAAGAGGAGGAGACACCCGACGCCGATTCGGTGTTCGCCAAGCTTAAGGACCTGAAGCGCGACGACGTTCCCTCGGAATAACCCGCTCTATTTTCAACTTTGATGCGGATCAAAGCGGCACCTAACGCGGGGCCGCATGTTCGGCACCTCGAACACATCCCGGAGGTGCCCCATGAGCTGGGTCGATATCTTCTATCTCACCTTGGTATTATGTGCGTTGTCCGGCTTCGCCATCGCGCTTGCCTATTTCTCGCAACAGGACCTCAGATATAGAACCGAGCGCCGGAGGGCCGAGGAAGCGGCAAAGCCGGCGCCTCAGCCTGTCAAGCCGAAGACTCCCACCGCCGAGAAAATTCTGGAACACGCCTGAGGGTTTAGGACGGCAGGGAACGGTTTTTCGCCGAATCGTGGACAAGGACAATTGATCGTCGGGGTTGAGCTTGGGTAGGGTGCGCTGAGGGAGCATACCCACGCCTATGTCCAATCCTTACCAAACCGGCCTCGATAAGAACCCGGCGAACTATCAGCCGCTGACCCCGCTCGTCTTTCTGGAGCGGGCGGCGAGTGTACACCCCGATCATACCGCCATCATCCACGGCAATAAGCGCATCTCCTATGCGGAGCTTTACGCACGCTCCCGTAAACTCGCCTCGGCCCTTGCTTCGCGGGGCATCGGCGTGGGCGATACTGTTTCGGTGATGCTCGCCAATTCGCCGGCCATGCTCGAAGTCCATTACGGCGTGCCAATGACCGGCGCCGTGCTGCACGCCATCAATACCAGACTCGATTCAGCGGCCGTCAGATTCATGCTCGATCATGCCGACACCAAGGTGCTGATTGGGGACACCGAATTCGCGCCGGTGCTCAAAGAGGCGCTTGCTCAGGCAAAGGTGAAGCCCCTGCTCATCGACTATCGCGATTTGCAATGTGGCATCGAAGGCAGCCGGCTCGGCAATCTCGATTACGAAGACTTCATCTCGGATGGCGATCCGGACTTTCCTTGGCCCATGCCGACGGACGAATGGGACGCGCTCTCGTTAAATTATACCAGCGGCACGACAGGCAATCCCAAGGGCGTGGTCTATCATCATCGCGGCGCGGCGTTGATGTGCTACGCCAACGCCATCGCCACCGGCATGAGCCAGCACCCGGTTTATCTCTGGACGCTGCCCATGTTTCACTGCAACGGCTGGTGCTTTCCCTGGTCGATTTCACTCCTTTCGGGCACGCATGTCTGCCTGCGCTCGGTCCGCGCCAAGGCCATGTATGACGCCATCGCCGAGCATGGCGTGACGCATCTCTCCGGAGCGCCGTTCGTGATGGCGACCCTGCTCAACGCGACTGACGAGGAGCGCCGGGAGTTCCCACAGCGTGTCTCATTCAGTCATGCTGCGGCGCCTCCACCCGCCGCCGTACTCGCCAAGATGGACGAGGCCGGCTTCGATCTCATGCATCTCTACGGACTGACCGAGACCTATGGGCCGGCGACGCTGAATGAATGGCATCCTGCCTGGGACGAGCTGCCAAGAGAGGAACAACTCTTAAAGCGCATCCGCCAGGGGGTACGCTATCACGCCCTGGAAGGCCTGACCGTGATGGACCCCGCGACCATGGAGACGGTCCCCGCCGACGGCGAGACGCTCGGCGAGGTCATGTTCCGGGGCAATATCGTGATGAAAGGCTATCTCAAGAACGCGAAAGCCACAGAGGAGGCGTTCGCCGGAGGCTGGTTCCATTCCGGCGATCTCGGCGTGCTGCACCCCGATGGCTATATCCAGCTCAAGGACCGCTCAAAGGACATCATCATCTCCGGCGGCGAAAACATCTCATCCATCGAGGTGGAAGACGTGCTCTACAAACATCCGGCGGTGGCCGCCGCGGCCGTGGTGGCCAAACCAGATGCGAAATGGGGCGAGACGCCGTGCGCCTTCGTCGAGATGCGGTCGGGCGCCAAAGTGACGGAGGATGACATCATCGCCTGGTGCCGCGAGAAGCTCGCCCGTTACAAATGCCCACGCCACGTGGTGTTCGTTGAGCTGCCGAAAACCTCGACTGGCAAGATTCAAAAATTCAAGTTGCGCGAAATGGCCAAAGACGTGTGAAGACGTCTCATCCATTTAAACTTGCATTGGCAGGCGGGTTCGCGCCAATCTTGCAAAGGGGGGCATAGCCATACCGATCGAACAACATTTCAACGCGGCCGCGACCTATATCGCACTCCTCATCGAGTGCGGCGCCGTCTTTGTTGTGAGTTTCGGCGCGTTCCAGGCCTTGATCGGCGTCATTACGGCGATCATCAATCGCAATGCCAACGAGATGACTGGCCGTGAGATCTGGCTGAAATTCGCCACCTGGATCTTGCTCGGACTAGAATTCGCGTTGGCCGCCGACCTCCTGCGCACGGCAGTGGCGCCAACCTGGGAGGATATCGCCAAGCTAGCTGTGATCGCCACCATCCGCACCATGCTCAATTATTTCCTGGCCAAAGATATCGCCGCCTTTGACGCAGCCCGGCAATCTGGCGGAAATCCACCCTTAAACCCGGTCTAGAGCGGGGTTTTCACCCCCTATTCATTGGACCGCAGCCCCCGAACGTGGTTGAATAGCAAGAGAATTTGGGACGCGGTGCCCAGATGCGGAAAAATCTGGCGCCGTCCGGCAGTGCTCGGGGGTCGAGGACGCAAAATAGCCGGTAAGCGTCCATATAGAGGCGAATGCGAAGACCAGACCTTCGCAGCATTGGTCGCTTCTTGGGATCGAGGGATGCTCAGCACTCAAGGTGTAGCGAAGCGGCGCTTTCAGTTCATCCTGATTAAGCCCTCGCATTACGACGCCGACGGTTATGTCGTGCAGTGGGTACGCTCGACCATGCCGTCGAACTCGCTGGCTGCCGTCTACGGCCTCGCGCTCGGCGCCGCAGAGCGGCAATTGCTCGGCCCCGACCTTCCCATCGATGTCCACGCCATGGATGAGACCAACACGCGCGTCAAACACCGCGAGCTCATAAAGCTCATCAAGCGGAATGGCGGGCTTGGCCTGGTCGGCATTGTCGGCGTGCAGTCTAACGAATTTCCGCGTGCCGTCGATATCGCCCGGCCCTTCCGCGAGGCCGGCATCCAAGTCTTGATCGGCGGCTTCCACGTGTCCGGCTGCCTTGCCATGCTGAAAGATACGCAAGCCGACATCAAGCTCGCCCAGGACCTCGGAATTTGCATTTACGCCGGCGAGGCCGAGGAAGGTCTAGACGAAGTGATCATCGACGCGGGGCGCGGCGAGCTAAAGCCTCTCTACGATCACATGAAGCATTTGCCGGATATCGGCTCTGTCTCCTCACCCCCCTTCCTGCCATACGATTTCGTCACGCGGACGATCGGCAATACGACGAGCTTCGACGCCGGCCGAGGCTGCCCCTTCCAGTGCTCATTCTGCACCATCATCAATGTGCAAGGTCGCAAGTCGCGCTACCGCACACCCGACAGCGTGGAGCACATCCTGCGCATGAACTACGCGCAAGGGGTCAATCGCTTCTTCATCACCGACGACAATTACGCGCGCAACAAGGACTGGGAAGCGATCTACGATCGCATCATCAAGCTGCGTGAAGAAGACGGGATGGACATACGCTTCTGCATCCAGGTCGACACGCTCTGCCACAAAATCCCGAACTTCATCGACAAATCGAAACGGGCTGGCGTCACCCGCGTGTTCATCGGACTCGAGAACATCAACCCGGCCAATTTGATTGCGGCCAAGAAGCGGCAGAACAAGATCACCGAGTACCGCAAGATGCTGCTCGAATGGAAGCGTGTCGGCATCATGACCTATGCCGGCTATATCCTCGGCTTCAAGAACGATACGCCACAGTCGATCAAGCACGACCTCGAGATCATCCAGAAAGAGCTCCCACTCGACATGCTCGAGTTCTTCGTGCTGACGCCGCTGCCCGGCTCCGAAGACCACAAGGTGCTCTACGAGAAGGGGGTCTGGATGGACCCCGACATGAACAAATACGATGTCGAGCACGTCGTCACCGCGCACCCCAAGATGACGCCTGCAGAGTGGACCAATGCCTACCGCACGGCCTGGGGCATCTATTATACCGACGAACATCTCGAGACGATCATGCGCCGCGCCTATGCGACCGGCATCAACCTCCGTTCGCTGCGGACCGTGCTGTTCTGGTTCTCGAGCGCCGTACCGATCGAGGGCCTGCATCCCCTGCAATGGGGCATCTTCCGCATCAAGCACCGTACCGACCGCCGCTCCGGACTGCCGATCGAACCGGTCATTCCCTTCTACGCACGCTACGCGGCCGACATTGCCCGCAAAGTCGTGATGGTCGCCAAGCGCTGGCGCCATCTGACGAAGATCATCCGCAAGATCGAGGCCGACCCTGCCGCCAAGTTCTATATGGATGAGGCGCTGACCGCGGTAGCGGAGGAAGACGCCGAGCATATGGAACTTTACACACAGAACGAGGCAGCCCGCGTGGCGGTGGAACGCGAGCGGCGCGTGGCCGGCGTCAAAGCGAATGGTAACGGTTCCGCCGTCCTCATCGCCAATTGTCGCGCCACGCCGGCCCACCAAAGCAACAATGGGCTCGATGATGGCGAGCACCCTGGCCAGGAATTGCACCAGCCTGCGGTCGCACCACCGGCTTAAGTCCGGCTAAAAAGTCTTCCGAACAAGGTACGCTGCATCATGCTGGCGATTCCGCCGTGACGGCGGAAGACTGCGCGCCGCGGCTATGTGCGGCTCTTCTTGAATAGGCGGTAGCCTAAACCACTGGCCGCTGCCAGCAGCGTCATGTGCCTCAAAGGGACTTGAGTCGGATCAGTTACCGCCGCCAAAGGCGCGGTTGATCATGTCGGCGAAGCCGCCATTGAACAGGCCGCGGCGACGCTGAGGAGGTTGCTCGTAATAAGCGTCATACTGCGGCTGTTGGTAGCCCTGGCCCGGCGCGCCAGTCGGCGCGAGGTTTTGCAGCTTCATCCAGCCCGTTGCCGAGCTTTGCGGATCGGTTACCTGGGCCCACTCCCCGTCACGTGATATCACGCGCAGATTGCGTCCATAGGGAAAGGCGAACAGCGACGGCGCGTCGTCGGCTGCGCTGGAGCGCATCTCTGCGCCGGATTGGACGACCTGCGCCCATTGTTCGCCGCTCTCGGTGTTCTGGTCAGCCCATTGATTGGGGTTCTGACCATATTGACCTGGTTGATTGCCCCACTGATCCTGGGGCTGCTGCGGATTGCCCCACTGATCGCGAGGCTGCTGCGGATTGCCCCATTGGTCGCGAGGCTGCGCGTTGCCCCATTGATCCTGAGGCTGCTGCGGATTGCCCCACTGATCGCGAGGCTGCGCGTTGCCCCGGTCGTCCCACTGATCGGTGGCGCCTCGATCGTAGTTATCATAGCCTTGGTCGTAACCCTGGTCCGAGGCATCGTTGCCCCACTGATCTTGGTTCTGGCCGCCCCACTGATCGGCGCCTTGATCGTAATTCTCGTTGATCGACCCTTCGTCTGGCGGCGCCCAAGTGTCGTGGCTTTGCTCCATCGGCGGCTGAGGGGCGTAAGGATCGTGGCCTGCTGGCGGTACGCCTGCCATACGCGGCGGCGCGCCGGCGCCATCCCGCAGCCAAGGCATTTCATCGCTCTCTGACGGCTCTTCTGGCGGCTCGACGGCAGCCTGGTCTTGAGCAGGCGCTTCATCGGGGACATTCGGAGTCTCCGCCGGTTTTGGCGGCTTAGTTTCGGTTTTCGCTTCAGATTTGTCCTCCGGTGGCGGAGGTGCCTTATCCGAGGACTTTTCATCGGCGGCACGAGGCGTTGCAATCGCCTGCTCGTAGGCGAGCGTGCGGGACGGCGGCTCGGCCTTCACCACTTTTTTGGCGGGCGGCGGCGCACTGACGATCATGAAGATCACGGCACAGGCGGTAGCGGCCAGTGCCAACAACGAAATAAGGAGCTTTTTGATTGCCGGTACTCCCGTAAACCCTCCGCCATTTCGCCCGGAAAAGGCGGCAACAGCATGTCAATACGCCGGTATTATAGGATCGTTAAGCTTAATTTCGAATGAACTCTTTCCCCCTCCCGAGGGGAGTTATATGGTTGACAAAGCATCTTAGCCGCCCTCATAAGGCAAACGACAGGCCGGCGCTCAAGTTAAGTAATAATTCCGATTCGGCGACACTCTGCTTCAGTAGCCAGGAGGACGCGCTGAACTTCGCGCGCCGTGGCATTGAGTATTCCAACTGCGGGGCCGCCTTTAACCCCATTGAACTGGTCGAAAGCTATGTGAAAGGCGATGTTTGCATCGTACTTAAAATGGCTGCCAGGAGCGATCCTAGCGAATGTGATGCGGTTTTTGTCGCGCTCCCACCGGACTCCGATACCCCCCGTGCCCGAGATTTCGCCCGAATGAAGGTGCATTCCAGCGGAGACTCCGACTGGGATCAAAAGCCTATGTTTGTTGGCATTACAGAGTTTGTTGAGGACCCAGAGGGCGTAATTCCCTCTCTCATGCGAATCGAACGAGCGAAAGAGCGCCGAAATCTCTGGCCTCAAGTCTTTACATCTCCCGGCAACATTGTTGTCCAACTCGGTCGGGGTATCCCCGAAAGGGAAGTAGGCTTTTTTGGGATTAGTAATTCCGCCCAAGACACCAGCGGCGTATCCACACTGGTCGAGGGTAGATCGGAGGGCCTCGATGGCCTCGACGGCGGAGTCGGTCCAACTGTCTGGGAAATCGCGCGCAAACTTAATGCAATGGACATTAAACCCATCAGGATCAACCTCGATAGTAGAAACTGCTGGGTGTTTCTTGAAGAACGTTTGAATACGCTTTCCGAGTCTGTTGATATGCTGCTTTGCGCGAGCGAGCCGCCTCTTTGGGCTGGCGAACGGATCGATCTTTCTCATGGCGAACAAGCGAAATAATCAAGACGAAAAAGACCTAGAGAAGCTGGCCAAGAAGCTCTTGTCCATGCCTCACAGGCCCCGCGAGGAATCGAAGATCGGGAATCCCAAGACGACGAGTGTGTCCCGCAAGCGGCGCTCCACAAAAAAGCGTTAAAAGAGAACAAAGTGTGGAGTCAAATTATTGCCTTACGCCGCGAACAGAGTCAGCCTCCGAATCACTCAAAAAGAGGGCCTCGTGCGTCAACACGAGGCCAGTGACTCAAGTTACCGCCTTACTCGAATACCACTAACGCGTTGCCAACGCGGTGATAGCCGCCGTGCGTATCGGTCATCAGTGTTGAATTGCGGCTGACATTCGTGACTAACAGTGGGCGAAGCGTTTTGCCAGTCACATTGGCAATGTGGTGTGAGCGGGAGCGCCCACCGCGCTCGACTAGAGTATGGACGATCTGCTTGCCCATGCCACCGATGTTGGATGCCTTGCGCTTGCCAAGGCGCTTGTTCTTTTCTTTGCCGCCAATGTAGGTGGTATCAGCTTCGATAATCTTGCCTTCGCCGCCCATCGGTGTTGGGTTCTTATCGGCCATTGCTTCGCGGATACGGTGCGAGAGGAACCATGCCGACTGGTAGGTGATGCCGAGCATCCTATGCAGCTGATGGGCGCTGATGCCCTTCTTGCTGGATGCCATGAGATGCATGGCAAGCAACCACTTATTTAGCGGGATTTTGGAACGCTCCATCACGGAGCCAGTAGTCACAGTGAATTGCTGGCGGCAATCGTTGCACTGCCACACGCCGGGACGGTGAGCCTTGCCCTGTAGGGCCGTCACGGAAAAGGAGCCGCAATGCGAGCAATAAGGGCCATCGGGCCAGCGCTGCATTTCGAGCCATTCGCGGGCCTTTTCTTGGTCTTGGAAACGCGGATCGGTAAGGTTCATCGGTCAATCCCCTGTCTCTACTTGACAATATGGGGACTCACCGATGCTTTGTCAACCATATAACTCCCCTCCCGAGGGGGTGAAATGGGAGGTACCCCCTGCCCTAAGGCTAGCAGATTCCAGCCCTCTAAGGCTTTACGTAGTAGCCGACACCGCAAACAAGATCCCCGACCTTGGTGTAATAAGAGGATTTCTTGACCGGAACCTCCGACCCGGGGCGCGTCCATTCATAGTCGACCTCCTTGACCTCGCCCTCGGTCGCGTTCGCCATGACCTCCTTGCCGAACTCATAGTCCAAAATCCTCACGCCCTTCGCTGTGGGATGCACGACGGAAACGCTATCGGAGACATTGGAGCAGAACACGTAGAGATCGCGATCCCGGAAGCTGTCGCTATCCAATTGGGGAATCGCCCCGCGCCCCTCCGCCTTCAAGAGGGCGACGGCCTGATCGAGCAAGGCTCTCGCCTCCTCGGCCGAGCCGTATTCGGACGTTTCGGCCAAGGCTGACGGTGTCAGTATAAGTGCGAATACAGCAATCAGGACAAGTTTCCGGAGCACACTTCGCCTCCCCTCAATATTTCCATTCATTCGCCGAGAATCATACCCGACTTTGTCTCAGGCACAACGATTTCAGATCAGGTTCGGCAAGAAGGAGGATTAGCGTTCGGTGGACGGCACGGCAGGCGTCTCTTGAATCGATTCGAGATATTGGATGATGGCTTCGACATCGTGAGCGCTGAAGACGAATATCGGCATGTCCGGGTGACCTGAAACAATGCCCTCGGCAAGCGACTCGGCAAGATCGCCAACCGGATATTTGCTTGAGAGCGTGCGGAAAGGCGGTGCGTCCTTATGCGGGCTATCACCTTCCATGCTGATGGCGTGACAGCGCGCGCAATTCTCTTTGACCAGGACTTCGCCTTTGGCAACCAGGTCTTTTTCAACAGCTTCCACCGGCATGGCGAAGCCGAGCAGTAGCAAGGCTACCGTCGACAATCCCCATAATCCTCCTAGTCGACGAAACATGGTGGCATCTCCCTCATCTCGCATAGCGGGCGTTTGCATTCGCCTCTTTGATCTAAGTCAGTCCTAGAAAATCAAAGGCCGGGGACGCTTTCCTCGCATCCCACGGCCTTTGCCAAAACGCTCCACCGTGCGTCAACGCACGGATCAACGCTCAAGATCCGGCTCGCTCATGTTAAGTCGAGCCTTCCGGCTAGTGGCTCTGTTCGTGCTTAAGCCGTTCTATCTCATCCTTGAGACGCAGTTTCAGACGCTTCCACTCCGCGATCTTGAGCGTGTCGGCCTGTGGCCGCGCTAACTCTTCTTCGATTTTGCGATCTAATGCGCGATGCCTCTCTGACAACTCAACGAGGTGTGCGTCTAGCGCCATATCGGACCTCCTTTTCAGTGGTCTCCGATCACCCATCATGTCAAATCGGCGGCGATTTGTCTAATGCCCTACTGTCACGCTCAATATCTCTTCCCCAGATTGCGGGTCTCAGGCCCTTGCGCCACAGCCCTTTCATCAACGATACTTTCCGCTGTCCCATAAGGCAAAGGAGCAGGGGACGCCCAATGGAGAGCGAGGAGATTCGCGAGCTTCGGGCGACGTTGCTCAGGCTCAAGCAGGAGCATCGCGACCTCGACAGCGCCATCAATGCGCTGGAGGAATCGGGCCGCGCGGACGCCCTACAGTTGAAGCGGCTCAAGAAGAAAAAACTTTCGCTGAAGGACGAGATCTCGCGTATCGAGGATCAACTGCTTCCCGATATTATCGCCTAGGGATGCGGCGCCGCCCATAAGCGAGGATTGCAAGACCGAGAAATCCTGCCGCGAGTTCGACGGCTAGATAGATGTCGAGGAGCCGGCTGGCAGGACCGTCAACGATCAGGCTGATGATCCGGCCGAGAGCAAGAGAAAGCGCGAAGATAACCGCCCAGGCTACCGCCGGTCGCTGCCAGTCAGGCCTGAAGGCGGCAACGGCCCAGAACACGACCGCACCAAGATAGAGGCACATCATCGCGCGGAAGATTTGCGTCTGGTCGGTCCCCTCGACCGTGATGTCCAGGAACTGCGGCAGGATATTCGCGGGATCAATGCCGTAGCTCAAGGCGATGGGCGTGACGATCAAGACAGCGCCCAAAAGATACAGTCTCATGAGCTTGCTGACACGGGAAGGCGAGGTTTCGTCCCTGGACATGTCCTCTGTCTTAGCCTTATCGCCTCCCGCCCACAAATAGCGCTTGCCGGACTTGCCTTGCCAAGCCGGACGTAACCCTATAATTCCGCGCTTTCGCCGGCCTAACCGCTAAGAGCCCAAAGCATGAGCGTTACCAAGCCCGTTGTCGGTATCATCATGGGCAGTCGCTCGGACTGGCCGACTCTGAAGGCCGCGGCCAAGGTGCTCGATAAGCTTAAAGTGCCTTACGAAACCCGCGTGGTCTCGGCCCATCGCACGCCGAAACGGCTTTACGACTATGCCTCAAGCGCGCGAAAGCGGGGGTTGAAGGTGATCATCGCCGGCGCAGGCGGCGCGGCGCATCTCCCCGGCATGACTGCCTCGATGACCGAACTGCCGGTGCTCGGGGTGCCGGTCGAGAGCAAGACGCTGAAGGGCCTCGATAGCCTCCTGTCCATCGCTCAGATGCCGGCCGGAGTTCCGGTTGGCACGCTTGCCATCGGCGAGGCCGGTGCGACCAATGCGGGGCTGCTCGCCGCCGCAATCATCGCGCTTGGTGACACGAAGCTTGCTGCGCGAGTACTCGCTTGGCGCGCGGCGCAGACCGCCGCTGTCGCTGAGATGCTTTAGGCATGCCCAAAACACCGCTGCCGCCCGGCAGCACCATCGGTATTCTCGGCGGCGGTCAATTGGCGCGCATGTTGTCCGTCGCCGCGAGCCGCCTCGGTATCAAGACGTATATCTATGCCGATGAGGCGGCGGCTCCTGCATTCGCCGTGGCTTCAGACAGAACCGTCGGCGCCTATGACGATGAGCAGGCGGTCGCCGCTTTCGCCGGCAAGGTCGCTGTCGTTACCTGCGAGTTCGAGAACGTGCCGGCTAAGGCACTCGAGGTCGCAGCACGGGCGGCGCAGGTGTTACCACCGGCCAAGTCCTTCGCCGTGGCGCAAGATCGGCTCGCCGAGAAGGATTTCGTGGCGGGGCTTGGCATTCCCGTCGCACCTTATGCTGCTGTCGAGACACTCGATGAGCTCCGCGCGGCGCTGACACGCTTGAAACTTCCAGCTCTGCTCAAGACGCGGCGGCTTGGCTATGACGGCAAGGGCCAGGTGCCGATCCGCGACGCGGGCGAGGCGGGAAGCACCTGGCACGCGATTCACGGCGTGCCGGCAGTGCTGGAAAGCATGGTGAGGTTCGAGCGAGAAGTGTCGGTCATCGCCGTGCGCGGGCGGGGCGGTGAAATACGATTCTACGATCCAGTCGAGAACGTGCATCAGGACGGCATCCTCGCCATCAGCCGCGTGCCCGCCGCGATCCCGCCAAGTTCCACCGTTGAGGCCCGGCGTATCGCCGGTGCGATCGCAGAAGCGCTTGGCCATGTGGGCGTCATCGCCATCGAAATGTTCGAGCGTGAGGATGGCAGCCTCGTCATCAATGAATTCGCGCCACGCGTGCACAACTCAGGCCACTGGACCATCGATGCCTGCCTTGTCAGCCAGTTCGAGAATCATGTCAGGGCTATATGTGGCTGGCCGCTCGGCGATACCGGGCGCCACAGTGACGCGGTGATGACCAATCTAATCGGGGCCGACATAGACAAATGGCGCGAGCTTGCCGCCGAGCCCGGAACTTCGGTGCATCTCTACGGCAAAACCGAGGCCCGTCCGGGCCGAAAGATGGGCCATGTCACCCGTCTCTCCCCAAAAAGCTGAGCCCATCTGGACAATGACATTCTCTTCTGGTAGATCGGCGCCGGATGCGGGACCCAGCCGGTTTCGGTCAGGGTTTTGTTTGGCCCCCGCTCCACTCCCAAAACCCAAAGGCCAATCGGAGATCTGAGACGCGTGCAAGTCGTCGTTCGCGATAACAATGTCGATCAGGCCCTCAGGGCACTGAAGAAGAAAATGCAGCGCGAAGGCATCTTCCGCGAGATGAAGCTCCGTAATTATTACGAGAAGCCGTCGGAGAAGCGCGCTCGCGAAAAGGCGGAAGCCATTCGCCGTGCTCGCAAGCTCGCCCGCAAAAAGGCGCAGCGCGAAGGTGGTGGCGGCGGACCCAGCACGACCCGCACACCCAAGCCGCGTGGCCGCCGCTAATATTTCTAAAGGCTAGATTTTCCGGCGCCGCGCCCTACAGCGCCTTGGCGATCTCTTCGGTCATCTTCTTGGCGTCGCCAAGCACCATCATGGTGTTGTCCCGGTAGAAAACAGCGTTATCGATGCCGGCATATCCCGACGCAAGCGACCGCTTGTTGAACAACACCGTCGCCGACTTCCACACTTCTAGCACCGGCATGCCATAGATCGGCGACGACGGATCGTCTTCAGCGGCTGGGTTCACCACATCGTTGGCGCCGATCACATAGACCACATCGGTCTGTGGGAACTCCGAATTGATGTCCTCGAGCTCGAACACCTCATCGTAGGGGACGTTCGCCTCGGCGAGCAGCACGTTCATATGGCCCGGCATCCGCCCCGCGACCGGATGGATGGCATATTTGACCTCGACGCCTGCCTTCTTCAGCCCATCCGCCATCTCGCGCAAAGCGTGCTGCGCCTGGGCCACCGCCATGCCGTAGCCCGGCACGATAATCACCCTGCCCGCATTCTTCATGAGGAAGGCCGCGTCCTCGGCCGAGCCGAGTTTCACCGGCTTCTGCTCGGCGCCATCGCCAGGACCCGCCACTTCACCGCCGAAGCCACCCAGGATGACACTGATGAAAGAGCGGTTCATGCCCTTGCACATGATGTATGACAGGATGGCGCCGGAGGAGCCGACCAGCGCGCCGGTGATGATCAGCGCGATATTGCCAAGCGTGAAGCCGATGCCGGCCGCCGCCCACCCCGAATAGGAGTTGAGCATGGAGATGACGACCGGCATGTCGGCGCCACCGATTGGGATGATAATCAGCACGCCGAGCAGAAAGGCGAGCGTCGCAATCGCCCAGAAAAAGATACCGCTTTGCTCCTGGCAAAACAGGACGATGCAGACGACGAGCGTGATGGCGAGCGCGATATTGAGGAGATGGCGCGCCGGCAGGAGGATTGGCTTGCCGGACATGCGGCCCGACAATTTCAAGAAGGCGATGATCGAGCCGGTGAAGGTGATGGCGCCGATGGCTGCACCGAGCGACATTTCGATCAAGGTCGCCGTCCTGATCGAGCCACGCGTGCCGATGCCGAAAGCTTCAGGGGCGTAGAAGGCAGCCGCCGCCACCAGAACCGCGGCGAGGCCCACCAGCGAATGGAAACCGGCGACGAGCTCCGGCATTGCCGTCATGGGGATGCGACGTGCGATCACCGCGCCAATGCCGCCGCCGATGGCAATGCCCCCCATGATCATCGCCCAGGTCACAGGTGATTGTGGGCCGGCAACCGCGAGCGTCGTAAGTACGGCGATGGCCATGCCGGTCATGCCGAGATAATTGCCCCGCCGCGAGGTCTCGGGCGAAGAGAGTCCGCGCAGCGCCAGGACGAAGAGCGCGCCTGCAGTAAGGTAGAGAAGCCCTACGAGTTCTGCGCTCATTTCTTTTTCTTCTGATACATGCCGAGCATTCGCTGCGTGACGAGGAATCCACCGAAGATATTAACGCTCGCCATGATCAGAGCAGCGAGACCAAGCAGCTTGGCGATCCAGTGACCCGAAGAGGCAGAATCGCCGGTCTCGACGGCGACTGCCAGCAGAGCGCCGACCACGATCACCGAGGAGATGGCATTCGTCACCGACATTAGCGGCGTGTGCAACGCGGGCGTGACGCTCCACACCACGTAATAGCCGACGAACACGGCGAGCACGAAAATGGAGAACTGGGCCACGAAATCATGCCCATGCTCGGCGGCGGCTGCGTCTTGCGCGATCGCGCTACCGGCAACGGCCAGCATTCCGAGCGCAATCGCCAGCCCGAGGCTCAAGCTGCGAAGCATCATGACTTGCCTCCTTTTCCCAGACGTTCGGCGATCATGGCGTTGACGATGGCGCCGTCGCGGGCAATCGCCGTACCCTTGATGATCTCATCGTCCCAATTGATGGCAAGCGCCCTCTTATCCTTGTCGATCATCGGCTCGACGAAGGCCTGAAGATTGCGCGCGTAGAGGCTCGAGGCGTTGACAGGCAGCGAGCCGGGCAGATTGAGCAGACCAAAGATGCGCACGCCATTATGCTCAACGATCTCGCCGGGCTTGGCGAGTTCCGCATTGCCACCGCGTTCGACGGCGAGATCGACGATGATCGAGCCGGGCCGCATGCTTTCGATCATCTCCTTGGAGATGAGCTTTGGTGCGGGGCGGCCGGGAATCAGCGCCGTGGTGATGACGATGTCCTGATTTTTCACGTGTTCGGTAATGAGCTCGGCCTGTTTCCTCTTATAAGCTTCGGACATTTCCTTGGCGTAGCCGCCGGCGGTTTCGGCCTGCTTGAACTCCTCGTCCTCCACGGCGATGAACTTGGCGCCGAGCGAAGCAACCTGCTCCTTGACCGCCGGGCGTACATCAGTGGCAGTAACGATGGCGCCGAGCCGACGCGCCGTGGCGATCGCCTGCAACCCGGCGACTCCCACACCCATGATGAACACCTTTACGGCCGGCACTGTGCCTGCCGCCGTCATCATCATCGGCAGCGCCCGCTGGAAGGCAGCAGCGGCATCAACGACCGCCTTGTAGCCGGCGAGATTCGATTGCGATGACAGCACGTCCATGACTTGCGCGCGCGTGATGCGCGGCATCAGCTCCATAGAGAACAGCGACACGCCGGTCTTAGCCAGCGTATCGAGGCCGGCATCGTCGGCAAACGGATCGAGCATGCCGACCAGCGCCGCGCCCTTCTTCATCGACTTGACGAGCGCGAGCGGCGGGCGCCTAACCGTCAGCACGATGTCGGCGTCGCGCACCGCCTCTTCGTCGGTCTTGGCGATGTTCGCACCGGCGTCCGTGTAATCCTTATCGGTGAAATGCGACCTGAGCCCCGCGCCGGAACGCACCGTGACGGTGGCGCCTTGCTTGACGAGCTTCTTGACCGTTTCGGGCGTCAGCCCGATGCGCGGCTCGTCCTCTCCTTCAGCGGGTACGCCAATCGCGACCATAGTGGAGTCTTCTCAACTATTCTGAAACGCGAACGCTGGCGCTCGCCGAACGAATGTCGAAGGGGAATAAGACCAGCCAGGCCGGCCCGGCGTCAAACCACGAAAATGAAGAGAAGCAGCATGAGCGCAGCCACGCCGATGACCGTATAAACTGACAGCTTCAGAAACAGTTTGTAGGTTTTCTGATGCTCGGCATAATCCATTGCCGGGTGGCATTCTTTCGGGTCGATATGCATTCCACTCCCCTTCGATGGCCGCGATTATTGCTCTTGCCGTCGCCCATACCACAAAGCTTGCGGGGCGAGCAATAACCGGCCCTCCAGGGGCTAAATCTCCACTGGCTACCTTGGGTTAGAGGACGAAGTCGCCGGCAGAGAGCGCGCCGGCCTTGACGAAGATCTCGAAGTCGGCCTTGCCGTCGCCGTTCACGTCACCCTGGACGATGACCGTCGAGCCCTTATCCTCGTAGCGGAGCTGACCCTTCGTCCCGCTGAAATCGGCCTTGCCGATGAAGTTGAACTTCTGATTGCCGCTAACGCCGGTCTTGGCGTCGATATCCTTGAGGTCGATGTGATCCTGGCCGCGCTTGAAATCCATGATCTTGTCGCGCTGCGAGCCGACCTTTGTCTCCGAGATCTTGTTAAAGTCGAAGACGTCATCGTCGGCGCCGCCATAGAGCACGTCGCGGCCGGTTCCTCCGGTGAGCGTGTCCTCGCCGTCGCCACCCTTCAGCACATCGTTGCCGGAACCACCGCGCAGATCGTCGGCAAAGATGGTCCCAGTGATATTGTCGTTACCGCCCTTGCCGTCGAAGTAGGCAAGCAGTTTCACCTCGTCCATACCGGCGAAGTTGAACGTATTGGCCCCATTCGTGCCGACGATACCCTGTCCGTTACCATCCCAGGCCTCGATCTGCGAGACCTTCGCGTCGAAATTGCGGAAGGTGATCGCATCCGTTCCGTCCACCTGGATGCGATCTCTTCCCGTCACCCGGAAAAAGTCGCTATCATTACCGCCATACATTTCATCGGCGCCAGGTCCGCCAATGAAATTGTCGAAACCGTTGCCGCCGAACAATTTGTCGTTGCCGGTTCCGCCGTTCAAGATATCGCTCTCATTGCCACCAAAGAGCGTATCGTCGCCCGATCCGCCCCAAATGACGTCGGAACCGCTCCCGCCGATGATGGGTCGTTGCCGGCATCCCCGAACAGCCAATCTTTCTCGCCCCCGCCGTTTATGATGTCGTCGCCGAGACCGCCTGAGATGTAATTGACAAGATTGTTGCCGGTGATGGTGTCTTTGCCTTGCTCGCCGAAGGCATAATTGGCCTCGCCGAGAGTGATGGTGTCGTCGCCTCTACCGGCGAGAATCCGCTGGCCGGCCAGGCCCGTGTATGTGTTGTCGGCGCTGTCCAGGATGTAGTTGGCCGATCCGTCGCTCTCCATAAAGAGGATCGAGTAGTTGCCGGCCCGATCATCGCCGAACTCGCTCGCCTCGACAAAGTAGGTGCCTGTGGACGGCGCAACGAACGACACGAAGGAGTTCTGGTCTCCGTCCGCGCGGTCGTTATTCGAAGCAACGACTGTTCCGTTGGAATTGTAGATGCGCAGCATCGAATCGCCGCCGCTTGCAGGCACCACGATGTTCTCGAAGTGCATGAAGAACTCGTAGATCACGCCTTGCTTGAGCTCGACCTTGATCCAGTCACGGTCGCCGGAGACCTCAAGCTGGCCGGAAAACGTCGCGAATGCGGGCAATGAAGTGTTCCCAAAGATGCCTTCGAACATCGCGGTCGTTGTGCTGTTTGCAGGAATGTCAACCATGATTGATCTCCATCGTCAGAGTGCTGGGGGTTAGAGGATGAAATCGCCGGCTGAGAGCGCGCCGGTCTTGACCAGGATCTCGAAGTCGGCCTTGCCGTCGCCGTTGACGTCGCCTTGCACGATGACCTTCGAACCGAGGTCCTTGTAGCGGAGCTCGCCCTTGGTCTCACTGAAGTCGTCTTTGCCGATGAAGTTGAATTTCTGATTGCCGCTAACGCCGGTCTTGGCGTCGATATCGCGGAGGTCGATGCGGTCCTGGCCGCGCTTGAAATCTATGATCGTGTCGCGCTGTGAGCCAACCTTCGATTCCGAGATCTTGTTGAAGTCGAAGAAATCGCTTTCCGCGCCGCCGGTCAGCGTGTCCTTGCCCGCCCCGCCGCACAGCACGTCGGCGAACTTCGAGCCAGTGAGCTTGTCGTTGCCGCCCTTGCCGTCGACAAAGGCGAGGCCGTCCTTCTCCTTCAAGTAGGAAAAATTGAAAGTATTACTTGCGGACGTGCCGAACAGGCCCTGGTCATTGCCCTCCCAGATCTCGATCGACGAAGCCAACGCATTGAAGTTGGAGAGGGTGACCGTACCACCGCCGTCGACACGAATCGTGTCGTTATCCAGGCCGCCGTCGATGCTATCGCCAACGCCTTCGCTGCCTTTGATGTGAAACGTGTCGTTGCCGGACTCGCCCTTGAGCGTGTCGGCGCCGGGTCCGCCATAGATGTTGTCGCCATGGTCGCCGCCGAAGATGAAGTCGTTGCCGGCGTCGCCGAAAAGAAAGTCCCCACCGCCGCGGCCGAAGATCGTGTCATTGCCGAGGCCACCAAAGATGTGGTCGCCAACCGCCTGGCTGGCAATATCGAGGCCAGTAATGGTGTCGTTGCCTTGCTCACCAAACACGACCCCCGTATTGCCGACACTGAGAGTATCGTTGCCCTTCCCGCCGGCGACGATCTCATCTAATTGCGCTTCATAGACATTGTCCCCATCCGAAAGACCATGAAAGATATCTTGGGAAGACGTAATCACATAAGCCAAGCTGTAGGATCCCGCCGCGTTGTCACCGAACTCAGCCGCCTCAATGTAATATGTGCCCGTCGATGAAGGGCTGAACTCGATGAATGAATTCAGGCTACTCAGATCGCGATTGTCATTTTCGGCTACGAGATCGCCATTCGCATTGTAGATGCGCAGGACCGAATTCCCGGCCGTAGCCGATCCCGCTTCCTGGAAGGACAGAAAGAACATGTAGGTCTGGGTATCGCTCAGAATGACTTTGACCCAATCGCGGTCGCCCGCCTTTTCCAGCGCTCCGGAATATGATCCCCAAAAGCCCTCGCGGCCGTCGAATGTCGCCGTGGTCGTCGCGTTGGCAGGGATGTCGACCATCGTAATTCTTCCACCTCGCGTTTCACGTACCGTCTTTCGGGCGAAGGGGGAGCGTTGCGTGCCGAGGCATTTCTCGGCCCGATGCGGTCTCCGCGATCACGTCGAAATTCGGTTGGGCATTGCTGCCCGTTCGTGCGGCTATTTAGGTCTTAGGCGGTGGGAGGGGAAGACCGGCTCGTGTCGCTCACAGCAAAGGTCCTGTCGCTGTCAGCAAAGCCGAAAATGTGAAGATATTCAGTATATTATTGGAGGATTCCTATGCGCCTAGCTGCGTCGGATGAGAGGGTTCGTCCGCACGCCTGTCGGCGTATCGCCGAATCTCGCACGGAACAGCCGGTTGAAGTGCGTGACGTTGGTGAAACCAACCTGCGCCGCGATTGCCGCCACTGTTCCAGTCTTGGCTTCCCCCAGCGAGGGGTTCGACAGTAATTCGTGCGCGCGCTGCAGGCGCCGCTCGAGCAAATGCTCGTAGAATGTCTTGGTGGTCCACTCCAGGAGCCGGTGCACCTGGCGCCCGGAAATGCCGAGTTCGTGCCCGATACCGTCGGTCGACAAGGATACGTCGTCAAACCGGCTATCGATAGCGCGCAGCACCGCGCCGAGACGTGCCGCTTTCAACCCTCTCTGCTCGATCAGCTCGCGCCCGTCGCGCGATGGATTGAGCAGTAACGCCACGAGATCGACAACCTGCCGGCCGATCGCCGCGCGCTGCTCATCTGTCGTCGGCTCGGTCTTGCTGGTGACCAGCGGCAACATATTCCGGATAACTCCGAGAAGATGATGCTCCGATGCGAAGGTCTGTGCATCCAGATCGAAGCCCTTAGGCATGAGCTCAAGTAGCGCCTGCCGGTCGATAAGCAAAACATCATTCAGACGATTATCTGGCGCGGCGATGTCAAAGGGCCGATCATGGGAAATCAGGAAGGCCCCGCCACGCTGAACGGCAATGCGATCCACTTTCGCAGTGCTGTAATTGCCGTTCACCCGGCAGAGCGTTAGACTGAACTCATTGCTGCCGTGATTTGCCTGGCGCGTGGAGCGACCGTAGCGTGAAGCTTGCGCCTTGGTTCCGGCGATCGAAAGCGGCCCTGCATTCCAGAGATCGACCTCACCGTCGAAGTCCTTAAACGAGCCAGTCGAAACTTCTACTTCGGCAAGGCGTAGCCACAGGTCGCGCCAGGTCTCGAATTTGCCTTCCGGCGCAATGTCACGAGTCGAGAAGCGGAAGTGATGGGGAACTGGAGGTGCGGCTGGCTGCCCTCTGTCAGAGTCTCCATCGGCTTGATCCACCCGCGCATCTGGATGCTGAGGCGGCAACCGATCGTCGCTCTTCTCCATCACCCACCCTCTCCAACGGCAAGAAGTAGTGGAACGGGTGAGACTTTCAACCGCTCAGAGCAAAGGGGATACTGCTTGAGGCGATCTTTATTGATCTCTAGGGAGGTTTAGTTGACTTTACCGGCAGAAAATCGACTCCCTAGGAGGGGGCAACCAGCCCGTTAACCTTCGGGTAGCGGCACGCCGGCTTGCGTGAAGGCAGCGTGCTGGCGACCAGCTACTTCAGTGAAATCGGCGCCAGCAATGGTGTCGTTGAACAGACGGTAATAGTTGAGCTCGGCGTTGAGATGCAGAAATACGCCACCGAGCCCAATGGCCGCGCGGTCCATGAACACGAATTCGCGGGGTACTTTGACCGGACCTTTCTCCTGTAAGCCCTGATGCACCTTGAAAGCCTCGCGCCGCCCATACATGCCGGGGCTCACCCTGTCGGCGATGGTGCGCACGCGATCCTCGAGCATCGGGCCATAGATGAAGTTCGCCCAGATGTTGAGAATGTCGATCAGTTCGTGGGAGAGGCCAGTGAAGCCCCAAGTCTCATAAGCTTGCACGATGAGCGCGCGGTCATTGTGTAACAGTCCCTGGTAGAGATCGATGACGCCCTGGATGAAGCGCGGGGCAAAGGTGCGCATGCAACCATAGTCGAGAAGATTGATCCCGGCGGCTCTTCCCGATTCGTCTTCGAAGATCGAGTAATTGCCGAGATGGGGGTCACCGTGGATCACGCCGTATTGGCTGAACGGGAACCACCAAGCACGAAACATAGCGCGGGCGATTTTGTTGCGCTCTTCCAACGGACGGTCGGTGTAGTCGAGCAGGCGTCTGCCTTCGAGCCAAGTCATGGTCAGCAATCTCCGCGTCGACAATTCGGGGAGCACCTCAGGTACGCGGATCAGCGGGTCGTCTTCGAAGATGGTGCCGTAGAGTCGCGTGTGTTTCGCCTCCAATTCATAGTCGAGCTCTTCCCGGAGTCGGGCTGCGATCTCCTTCAGCATCTCCGAGGTTTCGATCGCAGGTCGCAAACGGCGATGGATCGAGAACAGCACGCCAAGCTGGGCAAGATCGGCTTCGACGGCGGACTGCATGTCAGGATATTGCAGCTTGGCGGCAAGCGCGCGCCCATCATGGCTTGTCGCCCGATGAACCTGTCCGAGTGAAGCTGACGCTGCCGCCTCATGCTCGAAACTTGCGAATTTCAACTCCCAATCGGGTCCAAGCTCCGCCGCCATACGCCGGCGCACGAACGACCAGCCCATTGGCGGTGCGTGGCTTTGGAGCTGGCCAAGCTCGGCGGCGTATTCGGCGGGCAGCGCTTCGGGAATGGTGGCGAGGAGTTGCGCCACCTTCATAATGGGGCCTTTCAAGCCACCAAGCGCCGCGGCGAGTGCGGCTGCTTCTTTGTCGCGGTCAGGATCAAGACCAAATATTTGCCTCGTGGCGATGCGCGCGGCCACGCTGCCGACATTGGCGCCCACGGCGGCATAGCGCATGGCACGGGCTGAGAGGCGGTTTCGTTCGCTGTCTGAGGTCATCCCGGTTCAACAGGTTGCCCTGAAGGTAAGGGGTTGAGAGGAAATTGCCAGGGCGCTGCTGACGACATTGTCATTTGCCGGTGGCTCGACCCGCGCTGCATAATAGCGCACAGGAGGACGTAACCATGGTCCGTATGCTTTTGGTGTTTTTGTTGAGCTTTATGCTTGCGCCCTTGCCGATCACCAGCGTTTCAGCCGTACAACCTGAGATCGAGGTGTGGAAGTCGCCGAGTTGCGATTGCTGCATCAACTGGGTCAAGCATCTCGAAGACAACGGGCTCACTGTGAAAGTCCAGGACGTGCCGTCAGCCACGCTCGATCGGATCAAGCGTCAGGCCGGGATCACCGATAAGCTTGCTTCTTGCCATACCGGCAAGATCGACGGCTATGTCATCGAGGGTCACGTGCCCGCCGCCGACATCAAGCGTCTGGTCAGCGAAAAAACGGACGCAGCGGGTCTTACCGTACCGGGCATGCCAGTCGGCTCGCCCGGCATGGAAGTCGGCAATGAACGCGAGCCCTACGAGGTGTTGCTGCTCAAGAAGGACGGCACTACCGAGGCATTCGCCAAATACTGATCGGCGCGGCCTTCAATCCTTGCCGAGTTTATCCAGCGCCGTCCGGTAATCGTCCAATGCTTTGCGCGCGACCCGCAACTCATGTTCGAGAGCGACCGTGGCCGGTGATTTCGGCTTGCGCACGACGAGGAACAGAAGCACGGCGAGAGCGATCGGCGTGAGGAAGTCAGTAATCATGATCGGCCCGGCATTGCCCGGCGCGAGATTGCCGGTTTCGAGAATATCATTGATATGACCGACACCGGCGCCGATTAGGAAGCAGAAGGCGGCGATGACGATTGTGACCCGCGCCTGAAAAGTGGAGAAGGCAGCATAGATACTGGCCAAGCCTAGACCGAGATTGGCGACACCGATTTCGTATTGAAACGGGCTCGTAGTCCAGCCAATCGCCGCCGCCGACTGCTCGGGGAAGAACACATGGCCTATGAAGGCCCACAGACTCAGCACACCGAGCGGAAAGAGCAAGATGTAGCGCAGCAATTGGTCGATGACGTAGGCGCGTGCAGTCGGCTGTGGGCCACGCGCTATGGCGACGTAAGCCGCCACCAGCGCCGCTACCCAAACGGCGATGGGCATGACCCACATCTGCACACCCACTTGCATGACTAATGACCCCCCCTACGGCTTTTAACCTTAGTCCCCCGGTCTCATAATGCCTTGGTTGATAGGCCTCTCCAAGAGCACCGAAAATATCCACAATGCGGCTAGGATAATCGCCCTTAGCGTTCCAGGGCCTCAAGCTCGTCGATCAGGCTTTCAATGACGGCAAGGCCCTTCTGCCAGAACTCGGGATCTCGAGCGTCGAGCCCGAATGGCTTAAGTAACTCCGAATGATGCTTGGTACCGCCCGCCGCGAGCATGTCCAGATACCGCTCGGCGAAACCCTTTTCGGCATTCTCGTAGACGGCGTAAAGCGAGTTCACCAGGCAATCGCCGAACGCGTATGCGTAGACATAGAATGGCGAATGGATGAAATGTGGAATGTAGCACCAGAAGGCCTCGTAGCCCGGCTTAAGATCGATGGCAGGCCCAAGACTTTCGTGCTGGATTTCGAGCCAAATCTCACCGAGACGTTCTGAGGTGAGCTCGCCGTCGCGGCGCTCAGCGTGCACCTTGCGCTCGAAATTGTAGAAGGCAATCTGTCTGACCACAGTATTGATCATGTCTTCGACCTTGGCGGCGAGCAGAGCCTTCCGCTCGCGTTTGGTCGGTGCCTGATCGAGCAACGCGCGGAAGGTCAGCATCTCGCCGAACACACTCGCCGTCTCGGCGAGCGTCAATGGCGTCGGCGCCATGAGTGGGCCCTGCTTGTTGGCGAGCACCTGATGCACGCCATGGCCTAGCTCATGCGCAAGCGTCATCACATCACGCGGCTTGCCCTGATAATTGAGCAGGATATAGGGGTGAGCGCTCGGCACCGTAGGGTGCGAGAAGGCGCCTTGCGACTTGCCTTCGCGCACCGGCGCATCGATCCAACCATCGGTGAAAAACTTCCCGGCGATATTCGCCATGCGCGGCGAGAAGCCGCCGTAAGCGGTGAGTACCGTCTCACGCGCCTGATCCCAGCCGATCACTTGCCTAGGCTCTTCGGGGAGCGGCGCGTTTCGATCCCAATGTGCGAGCTTCTTCTTGCCGAGCCATTTTGCCTTCATGGCGTAATAGCGGTGTGACAGGCGCGGATAGGCCTCGCGCACGGCGGCGACCAGGGCGTCGACCACCTCTTTTTCCACGCGGTTGGCGAGGTGACGCGAATCGGCGACATCGGCAAAGCCGCGCCAGCGATCAGATATTTCTTTGTCCTTGGCGAGCGTGTTGGTGATCAAGGTAAACAGCCTGACATTCTCCTTGAACACTTTGGCGAGAGCCTCGGCAGCTTTCCGCCTTTTCTTACCGTCGGGGTCCAGGAGCAGATTGAGCGTCGGTTCCAGACTGAGTTTCTTGCCGCTGACCTCGAATCTGAGCGAGGTCATGGTCTCGTTGAAAAGCCTGTCCCAGGAACCCGAAGTGACCGACTTTTCGTGGAACAATTGCTCAAGCTTGTCTTCGAGCTGATAAGGCTTTTCCTTGCGCAGATCCTCGAGCCATGGGCGGTAATGGCCGAGCGCGGGATCGGCCATGGCTTTTTCCAGCACGGTGTCGTCGAGACGGTTCAGCTCAAGCGGAAAGAACAGGAGCTTCGAGGAGATGGCGGTAATCTTCTCTTGGACATCCCCATAGAATTTCTGCCGCTTGGGATCTGAGGTGTCGGCGGCGTAAAGCAGACTCGCATAGGAGACGATGCGGCCGAGCAGGTCGTTGAGTTTTTCGAATTCGCGCACGGTTCCGGCCAGAGCCGCACCACCCTCACCGCCATGGGCTAGCGTGGCGAGCTTGCCGGCATAGCGCTCCTGAAAGGCCGCGGCCGCGCTGGCCGAAGATTCAAGATCGGACCGCAGCTCAAGCGCGTCGGGGCCAATGGGGCCACTATAGAGATCGGCGAGGTTCCACTCCGGCAACGCGCCGAGCTTCTTTTTGGCCTTAGAAGAAACGGTCTTGGCGGAAGCGGCATAGTGCGGAAGCTTCGGCAAACCAATCAAGGTGAACAGCATCGACAATCCTTGCTGAGGGGAAAGCCCTAGTGTGGGAAGCCCGGCGCGTCCCTGCAAGGCCAAATGGGCGCAGGTTTCAGCACCACTTCACCAAAATCGTACGCCGATAAAGAGGTTATTTACCCTTCCACGGCACAAATTTGGCACAGGCGCGGTCTCAAGCACTTCGCGTAGCGTCATCATAAGTGAGTTTTGCGTCATGCCTAAATACGTTCTGGTCGTCGACGACGACCCCGTCCAACGCCGCATCCTCGAAGAGACCATCAAACGGTCGGGCTTCAATGTCACCACGGCCGAGAGCGGCGATCGGGCGCTCGCCGCGCTCAAGGCCGACGAAGCCGGTGACATCTGCCTCGTCCTTCTCGATCTGGTCATGCCGGGCACCAGCGGCATGGACGTGCTTTCCGCCATGCGGAGTCTGCCGCGCAAACCTCCCGCCATCGTGCAAACCGCACATGGTTCGATCGCCACGGCGATAGCCGCCATGCGGGCTGGGGCGATCGATTTTGTTGTCAAGCCGGTGAGCCCCGAACGCCTCGAAGTCTCCATCAAGAACGCGCTCAAGATCGAAGCTCTTACCTCCGAGCTCACCCGCATGAAATCGACGGCCAAGGGCGAGCTCGGCTTCACGGATCTGATTGCCGGCAGTGATGCGATGGCCAGGGTCGTCGAACTCGGCCGCCGTGCCGCAAACTCCAGCATTCCCGTGCTGATCGAAGGTGAGTCTGGTGTTGGCAAGGAAATGATCGCCCGCGCCATTCAGGGCGAGAGTGACCGCAAATCCAAACCTTTCGTGACGGTCAATTGCGGTGCAATTCCTGAGAATCTGGTCGAGAGTATCCTGTTCGGCCATGAGAAGGGCGCCTTCACCGGCGCCTCCGAGAAGCGTGTCGGAAAGTTCGTCGAGGCCGATCAGGGGACCTTGTTCCTCGACGAGATCGGCGAGTTGCCGCTCGATGCCCAGGTGAAGCTGTTACGCGCGTTGCAAGACGGGGAGATCGATCCCGTCGGCGGCAAGCAGAAAGTCCGGGTCGACTTCCGCCTGATTTCGGCAACCAATCAGAACCTGATCGATCTCGTAACTGAAGGCCGCTTTCGCGAAGACCTTTATTACCGGCTGAACGTGTTCCCCATCTGGGTGCCGCCCTTACGCGAACGGCTTGAAGATGTGCCGGAACTCGTACGCCACTTCATCACCCGCTTCGCCGCCGAGGAAGGCAAGCGCATCGATGGACTCGACGCCGAGGCGAACGAGATGCTGATGCGATACACCTGGCCCGGCAATATCCGCCAACTCGAAAACGCGGTATTTCGGGCTGTTGTGCTAGCCGACACACCCCTGCTCACTGTGCGCGAATTCCCACAGATCGCGGCTCATGTGAAAGGTTATCAAGTGACCGTGCCGGCCGCGCCTCCGCCAAAAGATCTCATTCCGCGCATCGAAGGGCCCGTGATGCTTGGCCAATGCGCAAGCGCTCCCGCAACCATCAACGTCCCATCAGCCAATGGTAAGGGCGCCATCGGCATTCCGGCGTTGAGCGACAATGGCGACATCCGCTCGTTAGATGCCATCGAAGCCGACTTGATCAGGCTCGCTTTCGGACGTTACCGCGGCAGGATGACGGAGATCGCAAGACGGCTCGGTATCGGCCGGTCTACCCTCTATCGCAAAATGCGGGAAATCGGCCTTGAGGCGAGTGTTAATTAGGGACGATGGGCTTTGGCAAGAAAGCCACACCGTACCGAAAAAGCGAGGATCGAGAAGCTTTTACGGCGGTGTCGGTATGGTCATTGAGGGAGCACCAAGTTAGGGTCGAAGCTACCGTCAGGACTTCCGAATCGGCTCGGAGTAAATTATGCGGCAAATTCATCGTGTTGCGCTGACACTGTTCCTGGTAATGCCTTTTGGCGCTCCGGTTTTCGCCGTCGAGCCTGATGCACCCCAGACACTGATTACTCGGGCAGACGGCATCCGCATGGCTGTTCAAAGCCAGCTCGCCGAGAAATTCACGGTAATCACCGAGCATCGCAAGGACGAACAGGGCGCGCTGGTTGAATATTATTCCAATCCTGAGCAACGTCTGCTGTGGGTCGATGAGAACGGTATCACTCCACGCGGCAAGGCAGTCATCGCCGAGATCAGACAGGCAGACGATTACGGCCTGCGCGCCGCCGACTACAAGCTGCCCGATGCCGACGCCTTCGGCTCCGCCGAAAATCCCACGGACTGGCTCGCCACCGCCGAAATCAAGATCAGTTTTGCCATGCTCGACTACGCGCACCATGCGCGCGGCGGACGGATCGAACCGCAAAGTATCTCGAAAAATCTCGATCCCTCACTTGCCTTGCCCAATCCCACCGAGGTGATCGAGTCGATCGCCATCCGCTCGGATCCCGCGGCCTATCTGCGGAGCTTCCAACCCAATCATCCGCAATTCGAAGCGCTGCGGCAGAGACTGATCGAGCTGCGCGGCGGTAAAACTGAAAAAGTCAAAGAGGTCGTCCGCATTCCCGATGGGCCCACGCTCAAGCTCGGCGTGGAAGACCCGCAAGTGGCTCTGCTCAGGCAGAGGCTCGATGTGCCGGTGGGCGACAACGAGAATCTTTTCGACGAAACCCTGCTCGCGGCGGTGAGACAATTCCAGGCTGAGCACAACACTCATGCCGATGGCATGGTCGGCCCAGGGACGCGCCGCATGCTCAATGAACCGCATAAGCGCGAGGCGGGAACCAACAAGCAGGCCAGGATCAAGGCCATTCTGCTAAACATGGAACGCTGGCGCTGGCTCCCGCAGGATCTCGGCGGATTCTACCTCACCGCCAACATCCCGGAATTCACTTTGCGGGTTTTCAAGGAGGACGAAGTCGTCCACAGCACAAGGATCGTCGTGGGCAAGACCAATACGCAGACCCCGGTCTTTTCCAACGAGATGCGGACATTGGTCTTCGGTCCTTATTGGCACGTGCCGAATTCGATCAAGGTCGGAGAGATCAGGCCCTATTTGCGCCAGGAGGCGTCCTGGTTCTTCGGTGGCGGCGGTTGGAACACAGGGATTTTGCAACGCCAGGGTTTGCGTGTCCGATATGGCGGACGGGAAATCGATCCACGGTCACTCGACTGGGACCGCATCGATATCCGCTCTCTGGAGATTTACCAGCCGCCTGGGCCCACCAACGTGCTGGGCAAGGTCAAATTCATGTTTCCCAACAAGCATGACGTCTACTTTCACGACACCACGCAAAAGCACCTCTTCAGCAAGCAGGTGCGGGCGGAAAGCCATGGCTGCGTGCGTGTCCAGAATCCAGACCAGCTGGCCAGCATCATCATGCAGCGGGACCAGGGCTGGTCTCCCGGCCGCACCCGGTCGGCTCTGGATAACAGCTACAATAACCAAATCGCGTTGCGGGAGACGTTGCCGGTCTACCTGACGTATTTCACCCTCAAAGTGAACGAGGACGGGTCCTTTTCGACCTTCGGCGATCTTTATGGTCATGACGCCCGGATGGCGGCAGCCTTGAGGCTTTAGCCTCTGAATAAGCTGGGGAAATCTTGTTAACTTTGCAGGCAGATTCCAGATCGGGTTAACCCGATTGCCTTGTTTTTCCCCCAATTTGGCGAATACTATGCTTAACATCGGGCATGTGACGTATGCCTGACGTTTCGCTTGGGCCTGAGGGGGCCTTGGCGGTTCGGGGAAAGTCGGCCAAACGCCGGCGAGGGAAATTCAGGGATGCGAATTCGGGGGAGGATTGCGCGTCGCGCCGTGCTGGGCGCAAGCTTGGGGCTTGCTCTCGGTGTGGCTTGGTGGTCAGCCTCCGATGCTGTCGCCTCCGGCGAAATCCGCACCCTCGCCCTCTACAACATCCACACCAAAGAAACCGCTTCCGTCACCTACAAGCGTGAGGGCAAGTTCGACGAGGAGGGTCTCAAACAGCTCAACCGGTTCATGCGCGATTGGCGGCGGGACGTCGAGACCAACATGGATCCGGAGCTGATCGACTTGATCTGGACACTCCACAAACATCTCGGTTCGCAGAAACCTGTCTACCTTATCTCCGGATACCGTTCCGCCGAGACCAATGCCAAGCTTAGACGTACCCGCGGTGGTCAAGCGCGGCGCAGCCAGCACATTCTGGGCAAAGCCGCCGACATTCACTTTCCCGATGTTTCGATCAAGACGCTGCGGAACTCCGCTCTCGTGCAGGAGGTCGGCGGTGTCGGCTATTACCCGACCTCTGGTATTCCCTTCGTCCATGTCGATACCGGCAATGTGCGCATGTGGCCTCGCATTCCGCGGCTCGAGCTTGCGGCGCTCTTCCCGAATGGGCAGAGTAAATATTTGCCGTCTGACGGGAAGCCGATTACGCCAGCTGATTACAAGCTCGCCATGGCCAAGGGCATGACCAGCAGTACCATGGTCGCCTCGGCCGCCGGATCTGTGCCACTCCCGGATGCCAAGCCTGCGTCGGAAACGCCCCAGCCAGTCCTTGCATCTTTGACCACGGCAGCACCTGAAGGCACCGCCGATATGCCGCGCCCAATTCTTGCATCCTTTGCACCTGAAGGGGCGGTAGAACCTGCCGTAGCCACGCAAGCAGATACCGGTGAATCGTCGGGCCGGTTATTTGCCTATGCCAGCACAGGTGGGATCCCGACGCTTTCTCGGCCGAGTCTCCGTCCCGATGATGGTGTTGTACCGCTCTATGAGAGCGCAGAAGTCGTCAGCGCGCCTGACGTCGACGATGACCATCCCGACGAGTTGAGCTACGTCCCCTTCGAGACGGCAAGCCTGATGACCGAGACCTCGGTAGCATATAGCGATGCCGTCGGTACTCTCGTCCATCCCGAACAACAGGAAATCGACTATCTATTCGATGATATGGACGAACCGACCGCCTTCACCCTGCGCAAGAGTTCAGGCTATACTAGTTTGGCGGCCACGCAGCAGTTCTCGGGTCATGCGGTGAAGAGCCTCTATGCCGAGGTCGAGAGAGCTCCTGCCCCGACACAGATCGCCAGCAGACATTAGGCGACACACGGCGCACGAACCTTAGCAGCAATTATTGGAATAAATTTCCCTCGTGCTGTCCGGCGATTAAGCCGCTTCGGCCGTCTCCATGCCGAGCGCATGGAGATAGGTGCTTAGCACGGCCTCTTCCTCGCGGCGCTTGTTATCGTCCTGCTTGCGCAGGCGGATCACCGCGCGGAGCGCCTTGACGTCGAAACCATTGCCCTTGGCTTCGGCATAGACCTCACGCAAATCGGCGGCGAGCGCCGCCTTCTCTTCCTCAAGCCGCTCGATGCGGGTGACGAAGGCGCGCAGCTGATCTTTGGCTGATGACTGGAGCGGCAATTCTGGTCCCCGAGTTTTTTGACGATTCGATGAAAGCGCAGCTTAGTGGCTAGAGATTTTCCGCTTCAAGGCTGTGCCTTAGCTTATCCCGCTTATCCAAGGCCCCTGTGGATGCTCGCGTTACGGTCGTGGCGTCTGGAATTTCGCTTTCCACGCCTCGTAGGGCATGCCGTAAACGCTCTCGCGGGCCTGTTCCTTGCTGAGGGAAATGCCTCTCTCGGCCGCAGCTTCCATGTACCAGTTCGACAAGCAATTGCGGCAAAAGCCCACAAGCTGCATGAGATCAATATTCTGAACATCGTGGCGTTCGCGCAAATGCTGAACGAGCCGCCTAAAAGCGGCTGCCTCAAGCTCGATCCTGTTGTTGTCACCCATGCGCTTCAATCCTCCCTGACCTCCCTGGTGAGCGGTCGGTATAAGACCCATGCAACTCGACCGCATGGAGCGCCGTCCCGGTGCTGAGCACACGACGCAAACCCTCGGCTAATCGTCCCGCCCATTCCGCTTGACCGTCCGCACCCAGGATCAAATCCTGCCGGATCTCGACCAGGGCATGGGCAAGCCCGCGTGCGGTGCCGTGGCGATAAAGGGTATCGCCTTTGAGCTGTCCGGAGTAAGGCACGTTATCGCCCACCTCTATTGCAGGAATGGCCTGCAAGCCTTCAAGCAAAGGTACGGCGAACCGCGGGTCCTTATCCCATAGCACTGAGACTTGCCAGGGACGCGGCACGCCCTTCCAGGCCTGGGTGAAGCTATGTATGGCGAGCAGGATTGGCGCCTTGCCGGCGGCAAGCCCCGACTCTATGGCGCGGTCGATGGCGCGATGATAAGGCTCGTAATAACGCGCGATCCGGGCGGCGATCTCGCTCTCACCAATCCCAACATTGCCTGGCACGATGAGCCCGTCGGAGATCTGCATCACCAGGGTTGGGTCGTCGAGACCGCGGTTAGGATCGATCAAAAGTCTCGAAAAGCGGCTGAGCAGCGCCGGCGCACCGAGCATTACCGCCAGACGTTCAGCTACCCCTGCCGCCCCGAGATCATGAGCAATGTGCCGGTGAAGATCCTCTTCCCGCAAACCGAGCGTTCCGTAGGCTTCAGGCAGCGTATTCTCGGCATGATCGCAGAGAATGAGGAGTCCCAGACCCACGTCCCCGTCGATGCTTCGATAAGGATTCTCCCTGAGATCTGCTTGTAACAGGGTATCCAGAACTTGCTCCACGCGACCTGCCCTCGCCCCCTTTTCTTGCGCTTAGCGATCGATCACGGCAAGAAAAAGCTCGCGCCGCGCCAAGGTTGCGTCGCATTTTCCGGCGATGTAAAGCCTTGATGTTCCGGGGCGGCGAACTCGCTCTATAATCGGCCCAACCCCCTGCGGGGTTGAGAGAAAAACAAGCGGTTTTCTGTTATTTTGTCAGTCGTTAACCTCGTTCCAGGCTATAAGATTCCGATGTTCGCTTCCGACCCGATCAGATACTGGGCCCCTCCCCGTTGGTGGGCAGGCGCCGCTCTCTGCGCGGGGTTTGCTGTCGTGACGTGTTCCACCGTTACGCCCGCCAAGGCCGATCTCAAGCTCTGCAACACCACGACGAGCCGGGTCGGCGTCGCTATCGGCTACAAGGACGCGGAAGGATGGGCTACCGAGGGCTGGTGGAACATCGCTTCACATACCTGCGAGACCCTGCTCAAAGGCGCCCTGATCGGCCGTTACTATTACATACACGCCGTTGACTACGACCGGGGCGGAGAATGGGCCGGCAGTCTAACTATGTGCACCGACGACAAGTCCTTCACCATCCGTGACGTCAAGGACTGCGTTAAGCGCAGCTATAAACACACCGGTTTCTTCGAGGTCGATACCGGGGAGGAACGGGACTGGACCGTCCGCCTGACCGATCCCGAGGACGAAGCGAAGCCGACGCAATGAGGCGCAATCGCCGGGTCAAGATCGTCGCCACTCTCGGACCTGCCTCCCAAAACGAAGAGACGATGCGCCGCCTGTTCGAAGCAGGTGCCGATGTTTTTCGCGTGAACATGAGTCACGCGAGCCACGAAACTCTAAGCGACATCCACGCCATCGTCCGAAAGCTCGAGGCCGAGTTCTCGCGGCCCATCGGCATCCTAGTCGATCTGCAAGGCCCTAAACTCCGCATCGGCAAATTCGAGTCCGGCTCGATCAGGCTCACCGAGGGAGACATATTGACTTTCGTCCGCCGCGAGGCAATCGGCGGCTTGGGCCGCGTGCACCTGCCGCATCCCGAGATCTTCAAGTCGGTGGAAGCCGGCCACACGCTTTTGCTTGACGACGGTAAGTTCAAGCTTCGCATTGTCGAGGCAAGTGACGTGCGCATTGATGCCGAGGTGATGACAAGTGGCTTACTAGGCAGCCGTAAAGGCATCAGCCTTCCCGACACGATCCTGCCGCTAGACTCTCTCACCGAGAAGGATCGCGCCGATGTGGAACACGCCATGTCGCTTGGTGTGGCGTGGATCGCGCTATCGTTCGTGCAACGTGCCGAGGACATTGCCGAAGCTCGCAAGCTGTCGCGCGGTCGCTCCGCTATCATGGCTAAAATCGAGAAACCGTCGGCTCTTAACCAATTGAAGGAAATTGTAGATCTTGCCGATGCCATCATGGTGGCGCGCGGCGATCTCGGCGTCGAGCTGCCAGTTGAGAAGGTGCCTGGCATCCAGAAACAGATCATCCGGACCGCGCGCAATGCCGGCAAGCCGGTGGTTATCGCCACGCAAATGTTGGAATCGATGATCTTCGCTCCTATACCGACGCGCGCCGAGGTTTCCGACGTGGCAACCGCCGTATTCGAAGGGGCTGACGCGGTGATGCTGTCGGCAGAATCTGCGGTCGGGAAATATCCGGTCGAGGCGGTAGCAACGATGGATCGCGTGGCCATCGAGGTGGAGCGCGATCCTCTTTATGAGGCAATCATTCATGCCCAGCGCATCGACCCGGAAGCAACCGGCGCCGACGCCATTTCAGCTGCGGCGCGCACGGTGGCAGAAACGCTAAATCTTTCGGCCATCATCTGTTATACGGCCTCAGGCGCCACAAGCCTCCGCGCCGCGCGAGAGCGTCCGCATCAGCCGATCCTCGCTTTGACTCCGATTCCAACGACGGCGCGCAAACTCTCAGTCGTATGGGGCCTGCATTGCGTGCTGACTGACGACCCTCGCGACCTCGACGACATGGTGGCGAAAGCCTCCCGTATCGCCTACCAGGAGGGCTTCGCACTACCCGGACAGCGGGTGATCATCTCGGCGGGCGTACCGCTCGGCACGCCCGGCGCCACCAATATGCTGCGTATTGCTTTTGTCGGTGATGAAACGGAAGAATTCTAGCTTAGGCTAGAGTTTCTGACCCTCGACCTCGCGGGAAAGGGCATCGACTGAACGCCGCGCATCGTTCAGGAAGGGATTGATCATAAGCGCCTCGCGATAAGTCTTGAGCGCCTCCTTCTTGGCGCCAAGCGCTTCCAGCATGCCGGCAAGTTGGTACATGGCGCGATAGTGTTTCGGATCGATATTGAGCGTGCGCCTGAGATCGGCCAACGCGCGCTCCGGTTCCTGTTTACGGAGACGCACAACTGCCCTCTGATGCCAGACTTCGGCATCTTCAGGCGCAATGTCGGCGGCAGCATCGAGGATCTTCAGAGCGAGATCGAAATCTTTTTCCTCGATGAAGCGTTCGGCGCGGGCAACCAACAGATCGACCGTATCACTTCCCGATATGCGCCAGAGTTCCTCGATGGCCGTCATAATCGGTTGCGCAGCTTCAGCACTGCGCGCCGCCCTAAGACGCTCATAAAGTTCGGCAAGCAGCTTCGGCCTATCAATGGTTTCAAGAGGCGCATCGCCAAGCCCGAGATTGAGCTTATCTTCCTTGCGTTCCTCAGCCGAATACGGTGGCGCCCTTTCTTGCCCCTCTAGCTCGCCTTCCTTGGCGTCGGGCGGCGGAAGGCCTTCCCTGCCCTCCAGATCATCTCCCTCGTCATTGGTCTCTCCCAGACTGTCTAAATAGATTTGCGCGAGTCGCTCTTGGGCAGACGACCGAGGCGGAAGTCCGAAGCTCACAATGAGCGCGACAAAAAGGGCTGGAAACCAGGCGCCTGCCTGAAGTGTCCTGAACATGTCCGAACAGTACGAAACGGGATTCTATGGCGTCAAAACAAATCGACGCCGGCGCTCAGCCTTGACGGCCCTTAAAGCGGCGATTGGTCTTGTTGATGACGTAGAGACGTCCCCGACGCCGCACCACACGGTTGTTGCGATGGCGTTTGCGCAGCGACCTCAACGAATTCTTGATCTTCATGGCAAAATCCATCGGTTTGAGAGAATTGGCCGGGGTAGCGGTAACCGGCCCGCGAGCCGGGGCGGACCATAAGAAGAGCGTCCCGTTCTGTCAACGACTTGGGAAATCGGCTGAGTGTAAGCCGCCGGGGTATCCCCGGGGGCATAACTGACGAACTAGTCTTCTTTGACTTTCTTGGTAACGTTGAAGTCTTTATCGAGATAGACGTCGTATTGACCGTCCTTGCACAGGACGTCGTCGGCCTCGTATCCCGAACCCTCGGTCTCTATGCCGGTATCCTCGACCGTGCACTCCATGGCCTTGATCGCCTTCTGGACCCCCATGACCTGATCTTCGGTGACCGCGTCCATCGCGTAAACCGAAGTCGTTGTGGCAAACACGAGCGCAGAAGCGACGATAAAAATCCTCATGGTACTTCCTCCGAAATGCAGCAAAAAAACCGCCACCTACCATTGGGAGCGGAAGGGTCTGGTCTAAGATCGTGATTATTGAGGCCGTTTTACGATCTGTCATCCCAGGCTTGGTCAGGAAGATTCGGCACTTCACGACCCTTGACAAGCGTCACGCGGAGATCATACACTTAACCATATGGTTAAGTATATTGACAACGCTCTCGATCGCACATTTGCCGCTCTTGCCGACCCCACACGGCGTGCGCTGATGGCGCAACTTGAAGCGCAAGAGAGCGTTTCAATCAGTGAGCTTGCCAAGCCGTTCCCCATGTCCCTTCCCGCCATCATGAAGCATCTCGATGTCTTGTCGGACGCTGGTTTAATCACCCGCATGAAGACGGGCCGCACGGTCACCTGCCAGTTGACCGCCGGTTCGATGGAGCAAGCCATGCACTGGCTCAATCATTATCAGCGTTTCTGGTCGGAACGCCTCGATCGCCTCGCTGTTTTCGTGGAGGAAGACCCATGCCTGCCCAAGCCAAACTCGCCACCGAACCAAGCCTTACCCTCAAACGTCGTCTCTATGCCGCGCCGGAAAAAGTCTACGAGGCCTGGACGGACCCCGAAAAAATCGTGAAGTGGTTTGGCCCGGATGCGGGACCGGTCAAGCATGCCGAGGCCGATGTCAGAGTGGGCGGCCGATACGCGATCATCTTCTACACCGAGGACGGTGAGGAACATCACGTGAGCGGCATCTACCAAGAGGTGGTGCCGAACGAACGGCTGGTTTTTACCTGGGCTTGGCGCACGATGCCCGAGCGCGAGTCGCTCGTGACCATACTCATCAAGCCGGATAGTGGCGGCTCGCTTTTCACACTCATACACGAGCAATTTTTCGACGAGCCTGCACGCAACCGGCACCGCGAGGGCTGGACGGGCTGCCTCGACAAGCTCGAACGCTATCTCGCGTGAATCAGGTGCATTGATCAGGGAGTCGCCTCATGAACGATATCGGAATCAAGCCGAGCACAGGCGTAGAGTTCACCATTAGGCGAACATTCGCGGCTCAGATCGATCGCGTGTGGCTAGCCTGGACGAGCCCCGAGCAAATGGCCAAATGGTGGGGCCCGAAGGGCTACGCCTCTGAAGTTGTTAAACTCGATCTCAGGCCAGGCGGTATTTGTCACTACCGGCTGGTATCGCCCGACGGTCAAGAGATCTGGGGGAAATTGCTCTACCGTGAGATCGTACCCAAGGAACGGCTTGTCTTCATCACCGCCTTCTCCGATCCGCATGAAGGGCTGACCACACATCCGCTCAGCCCCGACTGGCCGCGACAGATGCTGACGACTGTGACCTTCTCGGAACAAGCCGGCAAGACCACCGTTACGGTTCACTGGGTGCCATATGAGGCAACCGACACTGAACGTGAAGTGTTCGAAGCTGGTCTAGGAGCCTGCGAGGCCGGCTGGTCCGGAACTTTCGAGCAGCTGGAGGACTATCTGGCAAAGTCCTGAACCGAACGGCGGGCGATCAAATCTTGGAGGAGCTGTTATGTCTTTGAATCCCTATTTGACCTTTGACGGCAATTGCGAGGAGGCCTTCAGGACCTACGAGAAGGTGCTCAACGGAAAAATTCTTGCCATGATGCCGCACGAAGGCACGCCGGCTGAAGAGCATGTGCCGGTGGAATGGCGCAAGAAAATCCTGCATGCGCGGCTTCAAATCGATGACGGCGTGTTGATGGCATCAGACGCGCCCCCCGGCCGCGGCCAGAAGATGCAAGGGTTCTCCGTGACCCTCGTGCTTAAAGACCCGAAGGAGGCTGTGCGTATCTTCAATGCTTTTGCCGAAGGTGGCACCGTGACCATGCCGCTCGCGGAGACCTTCTGGGCGCAGAAATTCGGCATGCTGACCGACAGATTCGGCACGCCGTGGATGATAAACTGCGAGAAGCCGATGGCCGCGTAGGATCATGACACGCGCCGCAAGCGACAAAGGCGACTTAGCGTAATCCGCATAAATAAAGGAGACTCAAATGGTCTATGTCGATGGATTTATCGTGCCTGTCCCAAAGAAGAAGATCCCTGCCTATCGCAATCTAGCGCGCAAGGCCGGCAGGATCTGGAAAGAGTACGGCGCGCTCGAGTTCAAGGAGTGCGTCGCCGACGACGTTAAGGTCGGCAAGTGGACGTCCTTCCCGCGCAGCGTCAAGCGCAAGCCGAATGAGACGGTGGTGTTCTCCTATATCGTCTACAAGTCGCGTCGCGACCGCGACCGGATCAATGCCAAAATCATGAAGGATCCGCGCCTTGCTAAAATGATGGCAGGAAAGGAGATGCCTTTTGATGGCAAGCGGATGATCTATGGCGGCTTCAAGACGATCGTCGATTTGTAATTAGCGGTGATGCCCACCCAACCGTTCGACGAATATTGACGAACCCCAATGCGGTGAGCCAGCTGCGAAGGCGGGCCCAGTCAAATGTTTCCTTAGAGGGGAATGGTGGGCGCGACTGGGATCGAACCAGTGACCCCTGCGATGTCAACGCAGTGCTCGTACCGCTGAGCTACGCGCCCGTGCTTTTGGGGATGCCTTCTATATCGGGTTACGCCTGGTAAAGGCAACCCGACCGAACCGTAAAAAACGTCCTACGCCGCAAGCATGCGCTCGACCTGATCGACCAGGTCGCGCAGATGGAAGGGCTTGGACAGGATCTTGGCATCCTTCGGCGCGTTGTTGTCGGGGTTGAGCGCGACCGCCGCGAAGCCGGTGATGAACATGATCTTGAGGTCGGGGTCGAGCTCACTCGCTTTGCGCGCCAGCTCGATGCCGTCCATTTCCGGCATCACGATGTCGGTGAGCAGCAGCATGAAGGGCTCCTCCTTCAGCCGCTCGTAAGCCTCAAGCCCGTTCCCGAAAGACACGACGTCGTAACCGGCCTTCTCCAGCGCTTTCACCAGGAAGCGGCGCATGTCCTCGTCATCTTCAGCGAGGAGAATACGCTGCACACTGCCCGCCCGCGGATCGTTCGCCTCCATCCCAGTCCCCCTTACTCTCGCCCTTTTGGGCGTACACGAACTTCGTAAACGACTTGGTAAACGGCCTGACGCCGGCATCCCGAACCCAAATCATCGCGTCTTATTCGCCGTCGCACAAGGCAGAAGACGCCTAGACAGGCTTAACTCTCATTGGCAGAGTTAAGAGCGAAGCCAGGCTGCTGGGGTACTATCCCAAAAGGCCCTGAATGAAGGATTGGCCATGAGCCCAAATGAGGCCGAGGCGATCGAGAGTGAGCTTGCGCCACCGTTTACCGTGGCGCAGCCGCAACAGCTTACCCTGCCTTTCGTCTTTAACTCACCCCATAGCGGCCGCATCTATCCGCGCGCCTTCCTCGAGGCCTCGCGGCTCGACCCGATGTCGCTCAGGCGATCGGAGGATTCCTATGTCGAGGAATTGTTCGGCTTTGTCACCGATCTAGGCGCGCCCCTGCTCCATGCCCATTTCCCGCGCGCTTATCTCGATGTCAACCGGGAGCCTTATGAGCTCGATCCGGTTCTGTTCCGCGACGGCCTGCCCCATTACGCCAATACTCAATCGGTACGGGTGGTTGGCGGTCTCGGTACTATTGCCCGTATCGTGGCGGAATCCGACGAGATCTATCGTGAGCCGCTGAGCGTGGGCGCGGCGCTCGAGCGTATTAACCGCCTCTATACGCCCTACCATGAGACGTTGAAGAGATTGCTGCTGAACGCGCAGAAGGAGTTCGGTCTTGCCGTCCTGATCGATTGCCACTCAATGCCTTCTAGTCCTGTGACAGATGGCGGCGACCGGCCTGATTTCGTTCTCGGCGACCGTTTCGGCACCTCGTGCAGCGCCGAATTGACCCGGATTGCTGCCAGTCATCTCAAGGGACTCGGACACAAAGTGGCGCTCAACAAGCCCTATGCTGGGGGTTACATCACCGAGCATTACGGACGCCCGCATAAGGGGCGGCACGCGCTGCAGATCGAGATCAATCGCGCGCTTTATATGGACGAGGTCACTTTCGAGAAATCTGCCGGGTTTACCCGGCTAAATAGCAACCTCGATACCATGGTCCGGGCGATCGCGGCGGGCACTCCGGGGCTTGCCGTTCCACGCGCCGCCGCTGAGTAAGTTCAAGCTACGACACAAAAAAATGGGCCGCTCGATTGGACGAGCGGCCCAAGTCTAGGGAGGAAACGCCCAAGGAGGGCAGCGGCACAGCCTGGAGAGCCATGCCGCGTTGCAACAATATGTCATTGCGCCGCACAAATAGCAAGGTTCCAATGACGTTCTCGCGGCATTTCCGAAACACTGATGCAGATGTGTCACGGGAACATGAGGCAAACCCCTGGGTGCAGGCCGACGCCTTGACTCGCAAGACAAAATCCGAACAAAGCTGACAAGGTGAGCACCCCCGAAACAGCGGATTTCCAATCCCTTCTCGCCACGGCCCATGCCGCCGCCGACCGGGCCGGAGCGGTCATTTTGCCGCATTTCCGGACAAATAGCCCGGCTGACCACAAAGGCGGCGATTTGTTCGACCCGGTCACCATCGCCGACCGGGAGGGCGAGAAGGCCATCCGCGTGGTCATCGAACAGGCCTATCCAAACCATGGAATTACGGGGGAAGAGGGAGGAACTGTCCGGGAAGAAGCCCAAGATCGCTGGGTCATCGATCCGATCGATGGAACCCGCTCCTTTATGCTCGGTTTGCCCATATGGGGCACCCTGATCGGTCTTACGCGAGAGGGCGAGCCGCTGCTTGGGCTAATGGATCAGCCCTTCACCGGCGAGCGCTTCTGGAGCAGCGAGTCGGAAGCCTTCTTCAGCCATCAGGGCGAGACGCGGCTCATGCATACGCGAAGCTGCACCTCGCTCGGCGAGGCCCTGCTCGCCACCACCAGCACGGATTTCTTCACAACCGACGACGAGCACCGCCGCTTCGGCGATCTAACGCGCGCAGTGCGTCTCAGACGCTTCGGCGGGGATTGCTACAATTACTGCCTGCTCGCCCTCGGCCATATCGACCTCGTGGTCGAGGCAGGATTACAGCCATACGACATAATTCCGCTGATACCGATCATCGAGCGGGCTGGCGGCATCGTCACCACCTGGGAGGGCGGCGACGTGCGTAAAGGCGGCCGGGTGGTTGCCGCCGGCGATCGGCGCATCCACCAAGAAGCAGTCAAAATCTTATCTGACTAGCTCGCGATGCTGAGAGCGGCGGCGCCGGGGATATAGGCATCGAAGGCCGCCCAAAACTGCTCGCGGATGGAATCGCGCTCCTGCATGATCTCATGGCGGCTGCCGCGCAGCACGAGCTGGGTGCCAGCGCGCAGGCGCGAGGAGAGCGACTCGATCGCCTTGCTTGACACGATCTCGTCGTCGCCGGCGGCGAGCATCAAGGACGGTATGCGAACGCGTGGCGCAAACGCATCGCTCCGGACTTCGGTGCTGGCGGCGAGTGCTGCGTTCATCCAGCCGAAGGTTGGCGGCCCAATGGAAAGCTCTGGCGCGGCATCGAGTACGCCCAGATTGCGAAAGAAACGCTCGCGATCGGAGGTCAGCAAATTGCCTTCGAACTCGCGGCTCAGCCAAAGGTCCTTCCTGCGGGTGAACACCGCTTGCTTGCCGAAGCCGCAGAGTTTGAGGCCTTCGGCGATTTGGCCGCAGCGCTCCTGCGAGAAAGGCAGGTTCAAGATCTCGACCATCGGCGCGGTCAGCACCATGCGGCTGAACCAGCCGCCCCGCTTGGTCGCAGCGCGGAACAATATTGTCGCCGCCATGGAATGGCCGAGGGCGAAATATGGCGTGGGGCAATCAGGCAGCACCACGCCTTTCATGAAATGCGTAAGGTCTTCCTCGTAGTCGTCAAAATTCCTGACATGGCCCTTGATGGGGTTGCGCGTAAGCCGGCTCGATCCTCCCTGGCCGCGCCAGTCGAGCACCGCCACGGCGAAGCCCCGGCGGCGGAGCTCGCTCACCACTTCGAAATATTTCTCGATGAACTCGTTGCGGCCGGGAAAGATGCAAACCGTGCCGCGCCGCTCTTTGAGCGCCGACTGCCAGCTTGCGTAACGCAAGCGGAGCTTCTTGCCGATCTCGAGATACCCGGTCTGGGCGCCGAGCGGGATAGGGTTCTTGGGAGTGGCGATAAGGGTCATGGGGGTCTTATAGCAAGCGCGTCATGCCTTGCCACAGCGACGCAAAAATGACGCGCTCAGCATGGTAGAATTACCCTTTATATTCAATGCGCTACCCCTCTTGACGCGGTCAAAATCCGTTCCCATATCCGCTCCCGGCGCAAGGCCATTCGGCTTGCGCATCCCCTGCCCGGCTCATTCCACGAGCGGGCAATCCAACCATATCGCTTCTAGGAGGATGTGACATGAGAGCTTTCGATCTTACCCCACTCTATCGTTCTACCATCGGCTTTGACCGTCTCGGCACGCTGCTCGATTCCCTCGGCACTTTTGACGGCGAAGCCCCGAGCTACCCGCCCTACAATATCGAACGGGTCGGCGAGAACGAGTATCGGATCAGCATGGCCGTCGCCGGCTTCGGCGAGGGCGACCTCGATATCGAGCTCAAGGAGAACACGCTCACGATTCGCGGCGAGAAGAACACCGAAACCGAGAGCCGCGACAAGACTTTCCTGCATCGTGGCATTGCTTCGCGCAGCTTCGAGCGCCGCTTCCAGCTTGCCGATCATGTCGTGGTAAAGAGCGCGAGCTTGGAGCACGGCTTGCTGCATGTCGACCTCGTGCGCGAGATTCCCGAGGCCAAGAAGACCCGCAGCATCCCCATCTCGACCAAGACTGGCGAGACGGCGAAGGTGATCGACAGCAAGGCCGCCGCCTAAGGCACCAGGCCGGAATATCAGTCTGGCCTAAGACGAAGGGGGGCGCTCTCGCCCTTGAGGGCGCCCCTTTCCCATCAGCGAATCCCGCTTGTCTGGGCCTTGAAAATCTGTCATTTTGACAAATAGGACAGGCTTGCTGACCTTTGTTTCAGGAGGGCTGAAGCGGCCGAAAATCCCGTGTGACACATGGCATCGCGCGCGTCTCTTTTCCGTTCCGCGAATGCGGCGTGGCCCTCTCCGCCGCCCGCGCAAGGACTCTATGACCCGGCCCGCGAGCATGATGCCTGCGGCGTCGGCTTCGTTGCCGACCTGAAAGGCTCCCCGAGTCACGCCGTCATCCAGCAGGGCCTTCAGCTTGTCGAAAATCTCACCCATCGCGGCGCGGCTGGCGCCGATCCTCTCGCCGGCGACGGCGCCGGCCTGCTGGTGCAGATTCCGCACGAATTCCTGACAGAGGTCTGCACGCCACTCGGCATCAAACTTCCCGCTCGCGGCCATTACGCCGTCGGTCAGATGTTCCTGCCGCGCAATCGCGCGCAGCGCATCTATTGCGAGCAGGTGATCGCGCGCGTGATCGAGGCTGAAGGACTCAAGTTGCTCGGCTGGCGTGACGTGCCGACCAACAATTCATGTCTGTCGCAGACGGTCATCGAGACCGAGCCAACGCATCGCCAGGTGTTTATCGGCCGCGGCGGCAGCATCGAGGACGACGAAGAGTTCGAGCGCCGGCTCTATATCCTGCGCAAGGTCATCTCCAATACCATTAATGGCGACAATGGCGGCCGCGATATCGGCTTCTACACCGTGTCGCTGTCATGCCGCACTATCGTCTACAAGGGGATGTTCCTATCCTATCAGCTCGGCGCCTATTACAGCGACCTGCATCATCCGAAATTCGCTTCGGCACTCGCGCTCGTTCATCAACGCTTCTCGACCAATACTTTCCCGTCGTGGAAGCTCGCGCATCCCTATCGCATGGTCGCCCATAACGGCGAGATCAACACGCTGCGCGGCAATCTCAACTGGATGGCGGCACGTCAGGCGAGCGTAACCTCGCCGTTGTTCGGCGAGGACATCGAGAAGCTCTGGCCAATCTCATATGAAGGCCAGTCCGATACCGCCTGCTTCGACAATGCGCTCGAATTCCTGGTGCAGGGCGGCTATTCGCTCGCGCACGCGGCGATGATGCTGATCCCCGAGGCCTGGGCTGGCAATCCGTTGATGGATGCCAAGCGCCGCGCCTTCTACGAATATCACGCCTGCCTCATGGAGCCGTGGGACGGCCCCGCCGCCATGGCCTTCACCGACGGAAGGCAGATCGGCGCCACGCTCGACCGCAACGGCTTGCGTCCCGCGCGTTATCTCGTCACCAAAGACGGGCTCGTGATCATGGCGTCCGAGACCGGCGTGCTGCCGATCCCGGAGAAGGACATCGTGGAGAAATGGCGCCTGCAACCCGGCAAGATGCTGCTCATCGACCTTGAGAAGGGGCGCATCATCTCCGATGAGGAGATCAAGGCCGAACTTGCCGCGGCACATCCTTATCAGCAATGGCTCGACCGCACGCAAATCCGCGTGCATGAACTGCCGGGCGACCCCGCACCGTCGCCGCGCACCAATGTAAGCCTGCTCGATCGCCAGCAGGCCTTCGGTTACACGCAAGAGAGCGTCAAGTTCCTGATGCAGCCTATGGCCGAGTCAGGCCAGGAGGCTGTCGGCTCCATGGGCACCGATACGCCGCTTTCCGCGCTGTCCGACCGGCCGAAGCTGCTGCACACCTATTTCAAGCAGAACTTCGCGCAAGTGACCAACCCGCCGATCGACCCGATCCGCGAGGAACTGGTCATGTCGCTCGTGACCTTCATCGGACCACGGCCGAACCTGTTCGACCTCGAAGGCACCTCGAAGCAGAAACGGCTCGAGGCGGCGCATCCCATCCTCACCAACGCGAATCTGGAGCGCATACGCGCCATCGGTGACGTCGCCGACAACCAATTTCGGACCGTAACCCTCGACATCACCTACGGGGCCGAGCTTGGCGCCGACGGCATGGCGAGGGCCTTGAACAAACTTTGCCACCGCGCCGAGGAGGCGGTCCAGGCCGGAGAGAATATTATCATCCTGTCGGATCGCGCGGCCGGACCCGATCGCGTGCCGATCCCCTCGCTGCTCGCGACCTCTGCCGTGCATCACCATCTGATCCGGCGCGGCCTGCGCACGTCCGTCGGCCTCGTCGTGGAGACCGGCGAGGCGCACGAAGTGCATCAATTCTGCACGCTCGCTGGCTACGGCGCCGAAGCTATCAATCCTTATCTCGCCTTCGAGACCCTCGAAGCCATGCTGGCCGAACTCGACGACGAGCTGACCGCGGAAGAAGCCGTCAAGCGCTACATCAAGGCGATCGACAAGGGCATCCTCAAGGTGATGTCCAAGATGGGCATCTCCACCTATCAGTCCTATTGCGGCGCGCAGATTTTTGACGCGGTGGGGCTGCGTTCGGACTTTGTCGCCAAATATTTCACCGGCACCAACAGCCAGGTCGAGGGTGTGGGGCTCGAGGAGATCGCGCGCGAAACCGTCGAGCGCCATCGGCTTGCCTTCTCCGATGCGCCAGTGCTCCGTCAAGCGCTTGAAGTCGGGGGCGAGTATGCTTTCCGCGTACGCGGCGAGACGCATATGTGGCGCCCGAATGTGGTCGCCGATCTGCAACACGCAGTACGAGGAAACCTGCCGGAGAAGTACCGGTCCTTTGCCACGCAAATCAACGAGCAGACCGAGCAGCTTCTCACCTTGCGCGGCATGTTCCGCATCAGGAGCGCCGAAGAGATCGGCCGCAAGCCAATCCCCCTTGAAGAGGTCGAGCCGGCCAAGGAGATCGTCAAGCGCTTCTCCACCGGGGCTATGTCGTTCGGCTCGATCAGCCGCGAGGCGCATACCACGCTCGCGATCGCCATGAACCGTATCGGTGGCAAGTCAAACACCGGCGAAGGCGGTGAAGAATCCGATCGCTTCAAGCCGTTGCCGAACGGCGATTCCATGCGCTCGAAGATCAAGCAGGTGGCCTCAGGCCGGTTCGGCGTGACCACGGAATATCTCGTCAATGCCGACATGATGCAGATCAAGATGGCGCAAGGCGCAAAGCCCGGCGAAGGCGGTCAGCTTCCCGGCCATAAGGTCGATGCCACAATCGCCAAAGTGCGTCACTCGACGCCGGGCGTGGGTCTCATCTCGCCGCCGCCGCATCACGACATTTACTCGATCGAGGATCTGAAGCAGCTGATCTACGATCTCAAGAACGTCAACCCAAAGGGTGACGTCTCAGTGAAGCTCGTCTCGGAGGTCGGTGTCGGCACGGTCGCCGCCGGCGTGGCCAAGGCCATGGCCGACCATGTCACCATCGCCGGTTTCGAGGGTGGCACCGGCGCTTCCCCGCTTACCTCGATCAAGCATGCCGGCTCCCCTTGGGAGATCGGCCTTGCCGAGACGCAGCAGACCTTGGTGCTGAACCGCCTGCGCGGGCGTATTGCCGTGCAGGTCGATGGCGGTGTGCGCACCGGCCGCGACGTCCTGGTCGGGGCGCTTCTTGGCGCCGACGAGTTCGGCTTCTCCACCGCGCCTCTAATCGCCGCCGGCTGCATCATGATGCGCAAATGCCATTTGAACACCTGCCCGGTCGGCGTCGCCACGCAAGACCCGGTGTTGCGCGCGCGCTTCCAGGGCAAGCCTGAGCACGTCATCAACTATTTCTTCTTCGTCGCCGAGGAGGTGCGTGAATACATGGCCGCGCTCGGCTTCCGCACCTTCGCCGAGATGATCGGCCGGACCGAGATACTGGATAAGAGCCAGGCCATCGACCATTGGAAAGCCAGAGGTCTTGACTTCACCCGCATCTTCCATAAGCCCGAGGTGCCGCCCGAGGTCGCCATCTACAATTCGGAGCGGCAGGATCACGGTTTGGAGAAGGTCCTCGACCGGAAGCTCATTGCCCTTTGCCGGGAGGCGATCGAGGACAAGAAACCGGTCAAGCTCGATATGCCGATCAGGAATGTCGACCGCACCACGGGCGCAATGCTGTCCGGCGAAATCGCCACGCTCTATGACCATACCGGCTTGCCCGAGGACACGATCTGGGTGAGCTTCACAGGATCGGCCGGTCAGAGCTTCGGCGCCTGGCTCGCGCATGGCGTCACCCTCGATCTGGTCGGCGAGGCCAACGACTATGTCGGCAAGGGCCTGTCCGGCGGCCGCATCATCGTCCGCCCGCCGGCAGAATCGGGCATCGTCCCGGAAAAATCGATCATTGTCGGCAACACCGTGCTCTATGGCGCCATCGCCGGTGAATGCTATTTCCGCGGCATTGCCGGCGAACGCTTTGCCGTGCGTAATTCCGGCGCCATCGCCGTGGTCGAGGGCACCGGCGATCATGGCTGCGAATACATGACCGGCGGCGTCGTGGTGGTGATTGGCCCGACCGGGCGCAATTTTGCCGCCGGCATGTCCGGTGGCATAGCCTATGTCCTCGACGAGGACGGCGACTTCGAGCGCCGCTGCAATCTCGCCATGGTCGAGCTCGAGCCGGTGCCCGGCGAGAACCAGGTCATGGAGCGCAGCCGCCACCAGACGGGCGACCTCGAGACTCATGGCCTGGTCGATGTGACCGACATGACCCGTTTCGATGCTGAACGCCTCTACCAGCTCATCGAAAACCATTTGCATTACACCGGCTCGGCGCGGGCGCGTACCATCCTCGACAATTGGGCGGCGTATTTGCCGAAATTCGTCAAGGTCATGCCGGTCGAATATCGCCGCGCGCTTGAGGAGATGGCGCGCCAGCAGATGTCCGAAAAGACGGGTCTCGGCGAAATCGAAATCGGGCTCCGCGCTAACGGCAAGTAACCGGAAAGGCCACCAATGACGATGACCTGGATGAGATCCCAGGCAGGGCACCGATTGCGCGCCACGGCGATCCTTATGCTTGACGGAGGCCTGGAAGCGGCCACACTCGCTGCAGAGATGAGCTAGAGGCGAAAAGCGTGACTCTCATGGGCAAGATCACGGGCTTTTTGGAGATCGAGCGGCAGGACCGGTCCTACGAGCCGGCCGCCGATCGCATTCGCCATTACCGTGAGTTCATCATCCAGCCGAGCGAGGCCGAGATCACGCGACAGGCCGCCCGCTGCATGGATTGCGGCATCCCCTACTGCCATACCGGCTGTCCGGTTAACAACCAGATCCCGGACTGGAACGATCTCGTCTATCACGCGGACTGGCTCGAGGCCGCGCAGAACCTGCATTCGACCAACAATTTTCCCGAAGTGACGGGCCGCATATGCCCAGCGCCCTGCGAGGCGGCCTGCACGCTGAACATCATCGACGTGCCGGTGACTATCAAGTCGATCGAATGCGCCATCGCCGACAAGGCGTTCGAGGAAGGCTGGGTGCGGCCGCAACCGCCCGAGGTCAAGACCGGCAAGCGTGTGGCCGTCGTCGGCTCAGGCCCCGCGGGTCTGGCCGCGGCGCAACAACTCGCTCGCGTTGGCCATGACGTGCATGTCTATGAGAAACACGCCCATCCCGGCGGACTGCTGCGCTACGGCATCCCCGATTTCAAGATGGAGAAATATATCGTCGAGCGGCGCGTGGCGCAGATGGAAGCCGAAGGGGTCACCTTTCACTGCAACGTCCATATAGGGCGTGACATGACGCTCAAGAAACTCGAACGCGATTACGACGCGGTGTTGCTTGCCGGCGGCGCCGAGCAGCCGCGCGATCTTGCCGTGCCAGGGCGCGAACTCGACGGTGTGCATTTCGCCATGGATTTTCTCCCGCAGCAGAACCGGCGCGTTGCCAACGAGCCGCTCGGTGATGTCGAGCCGATCCTCGCCACCGGTAAGCAGGTGGTGGTGATCGGTGGCGGCGATACGGGCTCTGACTGCATCGGCACCTCGTTCCGCCAAGGCGCGGTTTCCGTATCCCAGCTCGAAATCATGCCGCAACCGCCTGAGACGGAGAATAAGGCGCTGACCTGGCCGCATTGGCCGCTAAAACTTCGCACCTCGTCTAGTCAGGCGGAAGGGGCGGCGCGTGATTTCAGCGTGGCCACCAACCGGTTCATCGGCAAGGACGGCAAGGTCGCCGAACTCGAATGCATCCGTCTCGACAGCCAGATGAAGCCGGTACCCGGTTCCGAGTTTCGTATCCCGGCGGACCTCGTTCTGCTTGCCATGGGCTTCCTGCACCCGGTGCAGGAAGGCATGGTCAAGGAACTCAGGCTCGATCTCGACCAGCGCGGCAATGTCAAGGCCAATGAACTCGATTATCGTGCCTCGCGGACCAAGATCTTCGCCGCCGGCGACATGCGGCGCGGTCAGTCGCTCGTGGTGTGGGCCATCCGCGAAGGTCGTCAGGCAGCGCAGGCCATCGACAAATTTCTGATGGGCAAGACGGACCTGCCCCGCTAGGGCCTAGCCGCCTGACCAGGTGAAATCGTCGGCGCGGCCCGATTTCGGCTTGAGCTGCTCGCCTTTGACCAGGACCTTGTAATAGGGCCGCTGGGTGAGTGGCAGTCGCGGCCGCGACGACGAGAAGAGCGACAGGTCGGTCACTGCCGAGATAGTGGCGACAGCAGTCAGCCCGTTGGGAAGCTCATTCTTGATGATTTCAGAGTCCAGTGCAGGCGTAGCGCCTTGTGCGCCGATGCTTCGTGCCGCCTCAAGTGTCGTTGGCGTGATCACCGGCCTGATGACGCTAACCTCGCCGACCATGCTTTCCGGCGGCGCGATGGCGACCTCGACGGCTTGCTCCTCTCCTTCTACCCCCTCACTCGACTCGGGTTTCGGAGTAGGCGTTCTCGCTTCGGCAGCCGGGGACATCTCGGCCGGCGCCGGAGCCGCCGGTTCAGTCCGAACGATGTCGCGGCCCATGACCTTCGCCTGCTCTTCCTCGTTACCGGCAAGCGGAATGTTGCGCTCGGCTTTGGCGGCAGCAAGATCTTTGCGGAGGTCCGTCTCAACGAAATGGGCGAGCTTGTGATAGCCGCGCATGGTGAGATGCAGGCCGTCATCCGCCCTCAGTCTCTTCGGCTGCCCGGTTATATCCGGCCCATAGGCACTGAAGCGTCCCGTCTCGTCGGTGAAGCCGGCCCAGGTGTCGACAAATTTGGCGCCGTTGATGAAGGCCTTCTCGCGAAACACATCGTTCATGGCCTCAGCATCGGTACTCTGGGTGGGGCTCCGCATGATCGGCAGGCCGACCCAATAGGTGGCGATATTCTTGGCGCGCAGCTTCTTGATGATCGCTTCGACGCGCTCGCCATAGGCCTCGCGCCAGCCATCGGTGCCGACCTTGAACGACTCTTTGCCTTTGCGGATGCCATAAGTATCGTTGGCCCCGAACATCACCACGGCGACCTGATAGGTCTCATCCTTGAAAAGTTTGTCGAGCTCCGCATTCCAGTCGTAGTTGTCGGTACGCGCGAGACCGCTCGAGGGCTTGGTGCGGTTGATGAATTCGAGCGTGGGATCTTCCTCGAAGGTGCGATAGAGACCGCCCCATAGCCCCTCGGCGAGCGAGTCGCCAATCACGATGATGCGGTAGCGGTCTCCGTTAGGGAAGGGATTGATGTAACTCCTCTGCACCGCAGGGGCGTCCTGCGCTCCTACGGGAGATGCAAACGAAGTCAGCATGAGCGGCAGGAGGACCACTGCCGCTGCCGCGAGATGGCACAAGCGGTAGTCGAATGCATTACGGGACATGAATTCGCGGACTGTCATCTGTTTTCCTGGCCCGATTCAAGCAGTCTAGGTCTCGGCGCGCAAGGCCTTGAGGACTGTTAGCGTGGGGAAGCCGTCCACCGGTAAGCCCTTGTTACGCTGGAAAGTCTTGACCGCTTCGAGTGTCAACGGCCCAATGACCCCGTCAGGATCGCCTTCCATCAGCCCTCGCGCGATCAGAAGCTGCTGCAACTCCTTGCGTTGATCGAGCGATAGGTGATTTTCGTCGCTAGGCCATGGATGGACGAAGGGGCCGCCGCCTTTCAACCGGTCGGAGAGATGCCCAACCGCCAGCGCATAGGAATTGGCCTGATTGTAGCGGAGGATGGAGCGGAAATTGTTGAGTGTTAGAAAGACCGGGCCGTTAGTCCCCTCAGGCGCGAACATGGCCGCCTTGTCGGCCGGCCGCGGATAGGGCTCGCCGTTCACCCGGACGACGCCAAGTTTCTGCCATTCCGCGAGCGACTTCTGCGTCTTCTCGCCATATCTCTTGGGATTGAAGCCCTTCGGGATCTTGACCTCGTAACCCCAAGCCGCACCTGACTGCCACTTCGAGACTTTCAGATAGCTCGCGGTCGAGGCGAGCGCATCGGGAATAGTGCCCCAGATGTCGCGCTTGCCGTCGCCGTCATAGTCGACGGCATAGGCTGTGTAGGTCGTGGGAATGAATTGGGTATGACCCATCGCGCCGGCCCACGATCCGTTCATCGCTTCGAGGGTGATGTCGCCGCGCTGAAGAATCTTCAGCGCCGAATTGAGCTGCTGCCGCGCGAATTGCGATTTGGTACCGGAGCAAATCAGCGTCGCGAGCGAGCGGATCACATTCATGTCGCCGGGCTGCGTGCCGTAATTCGATTCCAAACCCCAGATGGCGACGATCACGTTCCGGTCCACCCCATAGCGGGACTCGATCTTATCGAGCAGTTCCTTATTGTCCGCGAGTCTTAGTTTGCCGGTTTCGAGCCGCTTATCCGACACGGCACGATCGATATATTCGCCAATAGGCCGCACATATTCCGGCTGATAGGTGGCCTGCTCGATGACCTTCGGATCATGCGTGACACCTTGGAAGGCCCGGTCGAAAGTGGCGCGCGTGACGCCGGCGGACTTGGCCGATGGCCATAGGCCATTCACGCAGTTTTGGAATTTGTCGGCCCATGCGGGCTGAGACGCGCCGGCGAGCAGCATCGCCGAGCCGGCAAGGGGCAAGAAAGTCTTGGAAATCATAGCGATTCTCATTGGCAAACCCTAACAACACTCCCGGGCAAAACCTAGGCACCGAGGTTAAAAAGAAATCCCTTAGTCTTGTGTTACGCTGGCTGCCTTGAGGACCCGGTCGATCAGGGCACTGCTTGGATAGCAGGTGAGCGGCAGGCCAAGCTTCTTCTCTTGCTGGCCGATGCTTCGCCTTGTCTTGAAGCCGGAAAGCCCATCGACCTTGCCGACATCCTGACCTTGCGTCACCAGCACTTCCTGGAAGCGTTGGATGCGATCGCGGGGGAAGCTTTCGACCTTCTGCCATTTGCCGACGAAATCGACAGGCGCACCGTAGGCGATCATGTCGGCGACATGGCCTACGAAAATCGCATAGACATCGGAGTTATTATAGAGCTTGAGCACCGAGAAATTGTTGGTGGCAAGGAAGGCTGGACCTTTCATCCCGGCGGGCAGTACGAGGAAAGTTTCATCATTGGCACGCGCTTCGGGGAATGGCCGGTCGCGAACGCGATTGACCCCGAGCTTCACCCATTCGGAAATCGGCCGGGCGAGATCGGGGCCTTGCAGTGTGCAATCGAAGCCTTCGGGCAGCTCGACCTCGTAGGCCCAGGGCTGTTTGCCGTCCCATCCTTGGCTGTGCAGGGCGTTGCCCGCAGAAGCAAGCGCATCGGGGATTGAGTTCCAGATGTCGCGCCTGCCATCGCCGTCGAAATCAACGGAGTGAGTCTCAAAGTCTGACGGCAGGAATTGCGTATGACCCATGGCGCCGGCCCAAGAGCTTTTCATCTCGGACCGTTTTGCATGCCCGAGATCGATAATTTTGAGCGCGCCTATAAGTTGCGGGCGAAACTCGTCGGGCCTCCGTCCCATGAAAGCTTGCGTGGCGATCGCCGAGAGCGCGTCGTAAGGCAGCGCCGCTTTGCCAAAGCCCGTCTCGCGTCCCCAGATCGATACGATGATGCTCGATGGCACTTGGTATTGCTGCTGGATGGCCGCCAAGGCGGTTGCGAGCTGTTTGGACTTGGCACGTCCAGTATCGGCGAGCGCAATGAGCGAGGGCTTGTTGAAATATTTCTCCGGCACGTCGAACTCGGCCTGATGGCGGGGCTTTGGCACAAGCGAAGCAGGCAGAGCGGGACCGTCGGGGCCTGCCGGATCAGGCGGCACAAGATGCGGCAACGACCAATCGAGTTTAAGGCCCTTGAGGTGCGCGTCGAAAGTTTTGCGCGAAATACCGGCGGCTTCCGCCTCTGGCCACAGTGTTTCGAGCCAGCCGGCGAAACGTTTCTCGACGGCGCGCTTATAAGCGGCCACATCATCCTGTCCGTTCGCAGGATGGGGCACGAAAGCGCCTATGGCGACGACAAGACCGAGGCAGATTATCTGGAGCATTCCCGTCCCTGGCGATTCGAGGTCGTGTCCGATTGTGGGCAGAGCTTGGGGCGCTGAAAAGGCAAATCGGCAGAGTTTAAGCGGTTGTCGGGGTTTGCATTTCTCCCGTTCCTGTCGGAAAAGAGGCCCGACACACCATCTGACGGAGACATGGATGACTGCTCGGGTGCGCAAAGCGGTGTTTCCCGTGGCGGGACTCGGCACCCGTTTCCTGCCGGCGACCAAGGTCATGCCCAAGGAAATGCTAACCGTGGTCGACCGGCCGCTTATTCAGCACGTTGTGGAAGAAGCGCGCGACGCCGGCATCGAGGAGTTCATCTTCGTCACCGGTCACAGCAAGAGCGTCATCGAAGAGCACTTCAAGGAAAATCCCGAGCTCGAGCAGGTACTCACCGCCCGCGGCAAGAAAGCCGAACTCGCCGAACTAGCTCGATACCAGCTGCCAAAGGGTAGCGTTCATTCCGTCATTCAAGAAGAGCCGCTCGGCCTCGGCCATGCCGTATGGTGCGCGCGCGAGCTTATCGGCAATGAGCCTTTCGCCTTGCTGCTGCCCGATGTGCTGGTGCAGACGCAAGGCAAGAACTGCCTCGCCCAGATGCTCGACATCTATGCGGCTCATGGCGGTAATATCATCGCCGTCTACCCCGTGCCGAAGGATCAAGTGCAGAGCTATGGCGTAGTTGCGCTCGGCGAGCGCGATGAAGATGTGTCCCGCATCGTCAGCCTGGTCGAGAAGCCAAAGCCGGAGGCTGCTCCGTCGAATCTCGCAATTCTGGGGCGTTACATCTTGCAGCCGGAGATCTTAGCTTTTCTCCTGTCGCGTGAGACGGGCGCCGGGGGCGAAATCCAGATCACCGACGCGATGCTCGCTCTCCTCAAAGAACAACCCTTCTATGCGGTACAGTGCGATGGACGCGTGTTCGATTGCGGCTCCAAGGCAGGGTTCCTTGCCGCTAATATAGCCTATGCGCTCGAACGCCCGGAATTACGGGACACCGTCATTGCCGAAATCGAAAAACTGACCTGAGGCGATGGAAAACAAGGTTAACCGGACCTTACTTGGGCGTTACGGCGCCACAATCCGTGCTAAAATTGGCGCACCACAAGGGGGAGCGTGCTAATGCCAGCCGGCCTGAAACGGGACGCATCGCCAGGCGACCGCAAGGATGCCGTGCTTTCGGCCACGCGTACCCTGCAATTGGAAGCCGAAGGCCTGAGCGCGCTCAAAGCAGCGCTCGCCAGCGAACTGGTCAGCAGTTTTGCGGCCGCGCTCGAGACGCTGCGCGAGTGCAAAGGCCGGGTCATCGTCACCGGCATGGGCAAGAGCGGCCATGTCGGATTGAAGGTTGCCGCCACCCTCTCCTCCACCGGCACACCGGCTTATTTCGTGCACCCGAGCGAAGCAAGTCACGGCGATCTCGGCATGATCACCAGCGACGATATCGTGCTCGCCTTCTCCTGGTCCGGCGAGACGGTCGAGCTCGGCAACATCGTTTCCTATTCGCGGAGATTTGCCGTGCCGCTGATCGCCGTCACTTCCAATGCGGATTCGACACTCGCGCAACAGGCGGAGATCGTGCTGGCACTGCCGCAGGTGAAGGAAGCCTGTCCGCATGGTCTGGCGCCGACCACCTCGACCCTCATGCAGCTCGCGCTCGGCGACTGTCTTGCCATCGCGCTGCTGGAGAGCAAAGGCTTTACCGCCGTCGATTTCAAGGCCTTGCATCCCGGCGGCCAGCTTGGCGCGCGGCTGAAATTCGTCAGCGACCTGATGCATAAAGGCGACCGCCTACCGATTGCGGATATGGACCTGGTCATGTCCGAGGCCATCGTGATCATGACCGAAAAGGCGCTTGGCTGTCTCGGCGTGGTCGACGGTCACGGCCAGTTGATGGGCATCATCACCGACGGCGACCTGCGGCGGAACATGGGGGGTGCATTGCTTACCCGCCGCGCCGGCGACGTCATGACGCCCGGACCAAAGACGGTGGCACCGGACCTTCTCGCCAGTGCCGCGCTCGAGCTGATCAACTCGTCCAGCATCACTGCTTTGTTCGTGGTCGAGGACGGGCGCCCAGTCGGCATCATCCACGTCCATGACCTGCTGCGTGCCGGCGTCGCCTGACATTGGGCGCTAAGCGACGGCTCGTTCTTCCACCCGACGTTTCACGCGCGAGAAGGACCGCCCGGCATCGGGCATGACATCATTTGAGTGCTCGGCCCGAGCGAGGTCTCGCACAATGGCGTCGTAGTGATAATGTGTCGCCACTTTGAGCGCATAGATGAACAGGATATGCGGCTCACGCCAGCGTGTCTTGAGGACGCGAGAAAGCTGTTGCCGGTATCTCATCTTTAGCCTCTCGTCCTTTACTTGCGACAGCAGGCGCGTGGCGAGCACCGAAGCTCGCGCGTAGTTGAGGACGCACCTCCTGGCCCAAGCCATGCGGTTGCTCTGCCAATAAGGCAGTTGGTGCAGGGTGAACTTGAAGTTTTCGTCGATGAATTGCGCATCGAGGCGCTGGAAATAGGCATCCGCGCCATAACAGGCCTTCATCACCTGTAAGAAACCGTCGCGCAATGTTTCGCGTGACATGCCAAGCGGTACGACATTGGTGCCGTATTTATCGCTGTCTTCGTCATCGTTGAGGCGTCCCGCCAGTTTGAGGCGGTCGTAAAGCGGCGTGGTGGGGATCGCATGCAACATGCCGATCAGCGCCGCGGAGATGCGTGCGTCTGAGAGGAATTTCGGCATGACATTGAAAATCGAAGGGTCGTCGTGATCGAAACCTACAATCATGCCGCACCACACGTCGATGCCGTGGCTCTGGATGCGATGCACGCGCTCGAGCAACGTTCCGGCATTCGGCCGCACATTCTGTAGCTTCTTGGTCTCGCGCAGAGATTCCTCGTTGGGCGTCTCAATGCCGATAAACACGTTCTGGAAATTGGCAAGACCCATCAGCTCCATGAGTTCCTCGTCCTCGGCAAGATCGAGTGACGCCTCGGTGAAAAGTGTGAGCGGATAGGCGCGTTCCTGCTGCCAGCGGATAATGTCACGCAGCACCGGTTTGATCGCCTTCTTGTTGCCGATCAAATTGTCGTCGACCACGAAAACGATCTTCATGCCGGCGCGCTGAAAGGCTTCAAGCTCGGCCAGAACCTGCTCGCTGGTCTTGAGGCGGGGGCGTCGCCCGAAAGTTACGATGATGTCGCAGAACTCGCAGGTGAAGGGACAGCCGCGGGAGATCTGCAGACTGCCGAACATGTAACGGTCGATCTTGAGGAGATCGATGCGCGGCAGAGGCAGGCTTGTGACCTCGGTCTTTTCCGCCTGTTCGTACCGGCTCTTGTGACGCCCCTCCTCCCAGTCGCGCAGGAATTGCGGCCAGGTTACGTCGGCTTCCCCGATAAAAATGACGTCGGCCAACCCGTCGAAGACTTCCGGCTCGACCGTGGCCATAGGTCCACCGACTGCAACCATGACACCACGCGTCTTGGCCGCCTCGACGATCTCGATCAGCCGCCGTCCCTGGATGCTCATGCCAGTGACACAGACCAGATCGGCGCCGGCAAGAACATCGAAGTCGATGTCTTCGACGTTTTCGTCGATCAGCGTCACTTGGTGATGATCAGGAACGAGCGCGGCAAGCAGAGCTAGGCAAGCAACGGGCAGGTTGGCCCGCTTGCCGAACAGTTTCATGCAATGCTCAAGGCCCCAGAACGACACGCCGAAGCGCGGATTGATGATGACGATATGGGCCATGGGTCCTCCCTGACGCGTAGAGAGTATAGCGGGCGCGCTGGAAGATAAACGACCCAAAAAACGTAAGGTTCTATGACCGTAGGCGAAATTGGCGGGTTCAGCGCAGTTTAGACTGGAACGACCCTCAGCAGCGTGCCATCGGCGCCAATCACCTTGATGCGTGCGCCTCGCGGCAACGCGGGGCCTTCCACCCGCCAGATCGTGTCGCCGATTTTGATACTACCACGCCCATCGACGATGGGATCGAGCAGATCGTGGGACTGGCCGATCAGTTGTACCGCACGCTCGTTGAGCAACGGTCTGTCGCTTTCGATCGGATGTTGGCGCAAATATTTATTGGCGAGCAACACGGTGATCAACGACAGGACGGCAAACAATACAAGCTGCCATTGCCAGTCCATGTCGTAACGAAACACGATAAGCCCGGTGACGGCGGCAGCCACGCCGAACCACATAAAGAAGATACCGGGCGAGATCAGCTCGAGCACGAGCAGAATTGCCGCAAAGATCAGCCAAGCCCAAGGGCCGATTTCCATGATAGTTTCCATGCAAGCTCCTCCGCCTGGCTAGACGCTCGGGACCGAACCAGGAGGTCGCACGCGCTGCGCCTCGGCCTTCCTGGGTTGGGTTGCAGGCGCCGCACCTTCGCCGCCTCCGCCGAAGGCCTCGCGCGCAATCTCGCCAACACCGGCAATGGCGCCAATCACCGACGAGGCTTCGAGCGGCATGAGCAACACCTTCTGATTCTTGGCTGTCGCCAGTGCCTTCAAAGCCTCCACATAGTTGTTGGCCACGAAATAGTTGATGGCCTGGACGTTGCCGGAGGCGATCGCGTTGCTGACCATGGTCGTGGCCTTGGCCTCGGCTTCTGCCTCGCGCTCGCGCGCCTCCGCGTCGCGATAGGCTGCTTCACGGCGGCCTTCCGCCGCCAGGATCGTCGCCTGCTTCTCACCCTCGGCGGTGAGGATCGCGCTCGCCCGCTCGCCTTCCGCCACCAGAATGGCGGCGCGCTTGTCGCGCTCGGCTTTCATCTGCCGCGCCATGGCGTCGATCAGGTCGCGCGGCGGGGCGATATCCTTGATCTCGATGCGGGTGACCTTGACGCCCCAATTATGGGTGGCGTCGTCGACGACCTTGAGCAGCCGGTGATTGATCTCGTCGCGTTCCGACAAAAGCTTGTCGAGGTCCATCGAGCCCATCACCGTGCGGATATTGGTCATGGTGAGGTTGAGGATGGCGACCTCGAGATTGGTCACCTCGTAGCTCGCCTGGGCCGCGTCGAGCACCTGGAAGAAGGCGACACCGTCGACCTTCACCATGGCGTTGTCCTTGGTGATGACTTCCTGACTCGGCACCTCGACCACCTGCTCCATCATGTTGAGCTTGCGCCCGACACGGTCGATGAAAGGAATGATGAGCGAAAGACCCGGACGCAAGGTGCGGGTATAGCGGCCGAAACGCTCGACCGTGAAGTTGTAGCCCTGCGGCACGATCTTGACCGCGGCCATGACCAGCAGGACGAAAAGAGCGAGTAAAGCGAGGACGAAGAGATCGAAGCCGAGCATTGGCACCCTCCGGGAGGCGTCGGTGGCTAAGCGGGTTGCCGGTTCATTTTAGTCCGCCCAACGATTTACGGCAGCCGATAAATGGTGGAGGAAGGTTGCTATTGTAAGGGTTCGGTGGGGATGAGCTTGAGAATGTCCCGAGCCGCCGCCACGGCAGCCGCTTCGGCAGCCCCGCCCCATTTGCGATCGAGCGAACCCTGACGCACCTCCTGCTCCTGGGTCACATTTCCGAGTTGAGCCCCATCGGGGCCGAGTATCGTCCAGTCGATGCGGACCGCCTGCCTGCCTTTTTTTGCCGGGCCGAGCTTGACGATGCCCTGGATCTCATAGGCATTCGGCGTCGGGGTGCCGGCGATGGCCAGGCCATGAGACAGGAGGCGCTCGGAGAGGGCGGCGGCCAATGCTTTATCGCCATCGCCAGAAGCGCCGACCACGTCGATGAACACGAGCGTGTCCTCCGCGAAGCTTGCAGGGGTGTGCACCAGGCAAAGGAGCAGGCAGGCACCTGCTAGTGTAACCGCTTTGCGGATCACTCACGCCCAACCCTTCAGCTCGCGCTCGATCAGATGGACCAGCACGCGGATACCGTCCTCGCCGTCATTGAGGCAGGGGATATAAGTGAAACGCTCCCCGCCATGATCGAGGAAGATCTCCTTGTTCTCCTGCGCGATCTCTTCAAGCGTCTCGACGCAATCGGCCACGAAGCCGGGTGAAACGACAGCAATCGACTTCACGCCGTCACGGGCGAGCGCCTCGACTGTCTTGTCGGTATAGGGCTTGATCCATTCGGCGCGGCCAAAACGCGATTGGAAGGTCAGCTTTAGCTTGGCGCCAAGCTCGGGGCCGAGTGCTTCGCGAAGCGCCTCCGTGGTCTCGATACATTGTTGCTGATAGGGATCGCCTCGATCGACATAATCCTGCGGCACGCCGTGGAACGAGGCGAGGATCGCCTCAGGCGTAAAGTCGAGCGAGGCGAGGTGCGCGCGGATCGAGACCGCGAGCGCGGCGATATAGACGGGATCGGTCGGATATGGCGGCACGGTACGAAGCGCCGGCTGCGCCCGCATCTCCTTCAGCACGTCGAACACTTTGTCGTTGACGCTCGCCGTGGTCGCCGCCGCGTATTGCGGATAGAGCGGAAAGACCAGCAGCCGGTCGCAACCTTGATCGTAAAGTTCTTCGATGCGCGAAGCGATGGAAGGATTGCCGTAGCGCATGGCCCAATCGACGAGGATCTTGTCATGAGAGGCAAGCGCGGCCGCGACCTTCTCGGCCTGGCTGCGCGTGATGGTGCGAAGCGGCGACTCGTCGAGCTCCTCGTTCCAGATCGAGCGGTATTTCTCGCCACTCGAGAAGGGGCGCTTAACCAGAACCACGCCATTCAGGATCAGCCACCACAGGACGCGGTTCGTCTCGATCACGCGGCGATCGGAAAGGAACTCCTTGAGATAGCGGCGCATCGGCCAATAGGTGGTCCCGTCCGGCGTGCCGAGATTGACCAGCAGCACGCCGATCCTGCCGGACGCAATTTGGCCTGCGTCCGGCGTGGCGAAAGATTTGCTGCCTGTGGTTTCATTCATGTCGCGGACCTTATCAGTTCCTGCCCCTCCTCGTCATTGCCGGGCTTGTCCCGGCAATCCAATGGTGAGTCACTATTGGATGCCCCGAACAAGTCCGGGCATGACGCCAAAGAGTAGACGTGCGAATTCATTACCGCGATGCGGGTTAGCGCATCCGGGGTCTGCTGTTTCCCCCTCCGGACATGAGAAGGGGGACGGCGCGCCGAAAGACGCGGTCCGTAATGGGTTCGTGCCTTGCGGCACGCAAGCGCCTCTCGGCGCGCCATCGCGGCGTCTCCAGCATCGGGCCCTGCTTCAGCCGAGGGTCGGATCGAAACCGCCGCACGACGTTCAGTCAGCTCCTGACAGGACCTCGTAATGGGTCCGGAGGGAGCCCCGATGCCGCCCGAGTGCCCATGCTGCGTTGGCATGAACCCGCGGGCGCCGCACCCCGTCCCGCCCTCATGACGTCTCATGAAAACGCCCTTCGACTGGACGAGGCACGCGCATTGTAAGGGAGGTTCGGAGGGCGGGGATAAGGCGGAGATAACCGCGCGCTTATTACCGTTTCTTCGTTCCGCCAGCGCTCAACAAGACCTCGGCGTCGGCGAGGATTTTCGCGTGATCGAAGGCGAGGGTAGAATCACGCCAATTCTCGACCCATTCCACCGCCGCGGCGTCGTCGCCGGCGCGGGGCGTCATACGGTCCGGCGCTTGGGCGAGAAAAGCGACGCTGACCGTATGACCGCGCGGGTCGCGCTTCGGATCGGAATAGACCCCGACGAGACGTAGCTCGCCGACCTCGATGCCGGTTTCTTCGCGCAGTTCGCGGCGGCAAGCATCCTCCACCGTCTCGCCGACATCGACGAAACCGCCGGGCAGCGCATAGGCGCCCTTGAACGGCTCGTTCCCGCGCCTGATGAGCAACACGCGGCTCTCACGGTCAAAGATCGCACAATCGACCGTCAGAGCCGGCGTTTTCGGCAAACTCATCTTCCTCTCGCCCTCATCGGCCATTCGAAAAATACCAACATTGGGGGTCATTGACATCAAGGTTAGGCATATCTACATACTGCCGTCGCTCTTGACTTAATTGGATTTCTTCAGGATTACCATCTTCTGAACTTTTACCTTACTTAGCGATCACGAGTATTGCGCAGGCATATCTCGGATCTCGGAGGAAACGAGTATGCCCACCCAGAACGCCCACAAATGGATCACGAACGGCAACAGAGCGATTGAATACGGGGCGACCGAGTTTGTTTGGCAGATCAGCTCCGGTGTCTTGGTCGGCGCAAGCGCCAACGACGCTGTTCGTAGTCTGAATAACGGGAGCACGCTGAGCAATTTCGGCCATATCTTTTCTGGCAACGGATATGGCGTCGTGTTCGAAGGTTCCGATAGCACCATCACCAATCATGTCGGTGCAGTCATCGACGGTAATTTCGCCGGACTCCTCATCACCGACATTGTAGCAAACGTGACGAACCACGGGTCTATCCTTAGTAGCGAGGGCTTGGGACTCTTCTTCGGCGCCGATAGCCGTCTCATCGAGGTAACAAACACCGGCGAAATCTGGGGAAAGCTCGCCGGAATACTCGCCCTGTTCGATGGCGGGAAGATCAACAATTCGGGTCTTATTCATTCCCCTGACTTTGGCGTTTCGTCAGGCCCCTCAATCGGATTCACGAACACTCTCATAAATAGCGGAACCATAAAGGCTCCTAAGGAAGCGGTTTCCAGCGATGGAGGCCGCCTCGTCTTTGAGGACACCGGTACGGTGCAAGGTCTCGTCGATTTCGATGCATCTGCTGGCAACGTCAACGATGTTGTGGTCAACAAGGGCACGATCACGGGCACCGTCTCCCTCGGGCCAGGCAACGACAAGTTCGACGGCAAGGGTGGTACCTCAGGGACGGTGTTTGGCCAGGCAGGTAACGACAAGCTGTCCGGCGGCGACAAGGCCGACGACCTGCGCGGCGGCGGCGGCGAAGACACGCTCCGCGGCGCTCTTGGCGCGGATGACTTGAGAGGCGGCGCCGGCCGAGATTTCTTCGACTACAACTCGATTGCCGAAGCCGGCAAAGGTTCTAAGCGTGACGAAATCTTCGACTTCAGCCACAGCCAAAAGGACAAGATCGACCTGAGCGACATCGACGCAAAGACGGGCATCGGCGGCAATCAAAAGTTCACTTTCATCGGGACAAAAGCTTTTAGTGGAGAGAAGGGTGAGTTGCGTTGCAAGAGCGGCCTCATCCAGGGCGACGTAAACGGCGACGGTAAGGCCGACTTCGAGATCAAGATGAACGTCTCGACCCTCGTTGCAAACGATTTCGTGTTGTAGTCACCGGGACTGCCGTCAACCGCGCGGTTGCGGCACGATGCGGATATAAGGCCGCGGCGACTTCCAGCCGTCGGGGTAGATTTTCTTGGCCTCGTCATCGGTGACCGAACCGGCGATGATGACGTCTCCACCCTCTTGCCAGTTGGCCGGCGTCGCCACGCGGTGCTTGGCGGTGAGCTGCAACGAGTCGATCACGCGCAGCACCTCGTCGAAATTGCGGCCCGTGGTCATCGGATAGACCAGGATCAGCTTGATCTTCTTGTCGGGGCCGATGACGAACACATTGCGCACGGTCTGATTGTCGGCGGGTGTGCGGCCGTCGGAGCTATTGGGTGCGCTCGCCGGCAACATGCCGTAAAGCTTGGAGATGGCGAGCGTCGGATCGCCGATCATCGGGAAGTTCGGCGCCGTACCTTGCGTCTCGGCGATGTCTTGCGACCATTTCTTGTGGCTCTCGACCGGATCGACGCTGAGCCCGACAATCTTCACGCCGCGCCGGTCGAATTCCGGCTTGATGCGCGCCATGTAGCCGAGCTCGGTGGTGCAGACCGGGGTGAAGTCTTTCGGATGCGAGAACAGCACGCCCCAGGAATCGCCGAGCCACTCATGGAAGCTTATGCGGCCTTCGGTGGTGTCGGCCTTGAAATCGGGGGCGGTATCGCCGAGCTGGAGCCCCATGGTTACTCCTCCCTAACAATCATGCAGCAGATCTAGGATGCCTTGCTCCCCTGCGGCAATCTCTAGCGGCAAAAAGAAACAGCATACTCCACCTTGAGGCAAGGGCAGTATGTCTATTGCGGGGATTGCGCGATTAGAAGGGTCGGACCGGGCCGAGCGAGGCGATAAACAGCAGCGTCCCCATCAGGAAGATGACGAGCGCGCCGCCGATGGCGCACATCGTCCACACCGCTTCCGTCCAGCCGCTATTGCCGCCGCCAAGCTTGAGCGCGAGCTCACGCGAGCCAAGAGCCAAGGTTGCCAGCGCCGCGACGGTGATGGCGGTGCCGAGCGCCATGGCAAAGGTGGCCGCGACTCCGGCCCAGAACAGGCCCTGGGCCAGCGCGAAAACGAGAACGAGGATCGCGCCGGTGCACGGCCTGATGCCGACCGAGAACACCACCGCCATGACCTTGCGCCAGGAGAAGGGCCCCGCCACTTGCCTGGCATCGACGACATGGCCGCAACTCTCATCATGCACATGATGGTGGTGGCCGTGATGGTCATGAGAGTCGTGATGATGCTCATGATGATGGTCGCCGTGAGCACCCGGATTCGACGCTGTCTGCCGGCGGCGCCATAAATGCATCGACTGGGTCACCAGCAGATAAAGACCGACGGCTGCGATCAGCGCATAGCTCACGCTTTCCAGCTGATAGGCCCAGGCATTTAGCTCAAGACCCGTGGCGTTGAAACCGATCAACAACACGCTGACCAGCACGATCGCCGTCAGCGCCTGAAGGCCCGCGGCGATAAAAGAGATCAGAACGCCGCGCCGGACCGTCTCTTCATTGGCAATGACGTAGGAAGAAATGATCGCCTTGCCGTGGCCGGGGCCCACGGCATGCAGCACACCATAGACGAAGCTCAAGCCGGCAAGCGCCAGCGCCGCCGTCAAGGCATTGCCATCCTTCAGACGTTTGACGCTGTCGGCAAGCTGTCTATGCAATTTTTGCTGTGTCTGCATGACCCAGTTCATGAGCGAACCGAACGCGCCTTGGGCCTGCGCGGGGGGCGCGGGAGCAAAGGCTGATGGTGGACTCTGCTGCGCCTGGGCGCCGAAGGCGGCGGGAGGCTTGGTCTCGGCTTGAGCAGACGGCTGGCTGACGGCGATCAGCAAGAAGCCGAGCAGACATGGCAGGATCGCACTGAGAGCGGCCCGAATCAGGGGGTCGCGCATTTGACGATCGCTGTCTGAGCGAACCGCGAGCCGATAAATGACTCTGGCCCCAACTCGCTGAAGAAGGCTTCGGTCAGCGTCTTGGCCTCTGCCACAGTCTCGGCATCGGGCTGCTTCACCTCAACGCCACAGCCCGGCGCAGCCGTGCCCGCCATCTTCACCGGCGCTTCGGTGGCGAAGCCGAAAGCCACGAAATAGGACGGGTCGAACACGTCGATCACCACTTCCTTGCCGTTCGGGTCGATCGGCGTTTCGAGCGGCAGGGTGAAGTGCAGTGTCAGCACAGTCTTGTCGTAATCGATCGAGTAATCGATCGGCGGCTTGAGCGGCAGCTTCTTGCCGTCATCGCCGTAGCGTACGAAGGTGAAAAACTCGAACTCCTGCAGCGAGTCGACATTGACCTGGGCGAGCGGCTGCAGTTCTTCCTTTGAATAGACGCCGTCGCCATCGGTATCGAGGCCTTGCACCGCCATGGCGGTATAGAACTCGTCAAAGGTCCAGGCGTGGCGGATGCCGGTGATCTTGTTGTCGGGGCCGAATACGACTTCGGAGCGGACCGTGGTCCAGACATGCGGATGGGCGAGTGCTGCGGAGACTGCGCCCATGCAGACCACGCTCATCGCGATTAATGTCAGCAGAGACCGGCGTCCCGGTTTGCCACAGAACCTCAAGGCGCAAGCTCCCTCGAAAGCGAGTCTTCTATTCGAGAAATATGGAGGATTGGGGGCTTGTGTGCCGGAGAAAATAACCGGCTCCAGCGCCAAGAGGCCTGAGGCGCTGGAACCGGCAACTTATGAGATCAGCCTTTCGGCGGCAGATCGACGGCAGCCTGATTGAACAGCTCGTCGATCGAGCCGCCCACGGCCTGGACGGCCGTGAGCAGGGCGACAGCGAGGCCGGCGGCGATCAGGCCATATTCGATGGCCGCCGTGCCGCTCTCGTCCCTGATAAAACACGCAAAAACACTCCTCATTTTTTCGACTCCCCTTTGGATCTGGGTTCAAAAAGGCCCCGAAACCGTTGTTTGCCCGACGGTGGAACCTGGGCGGGACCCTAGCGGCGACCCGTTAGAGGCAGGTTAAATCCGTCCCGCAAAGGCACGGCAAACAGGGTAAAAAGACCGTTATTGCGCCTTTTTGTCAGGAAACCCCGCAGCGCCCGGGCGGCAAAGTATGTCTCGATTGTCACCCTTGACTCCGCCCCCCGACTCGACTAGAACAAAATAAGAACACGTGTCAGTACGCGTTGCGTTGCGTAACGGTGTTGCAGGCGAGCGCAGACGGTCCTTCGCGTATCGCGCCCCTCGCGCCGTCGAAGCAGGCGGGGCACCGGGTTGGGTCCTGATTGAGCGTTAGGGAGGCGTTATCCCGCAAGCTTAGACAGGTTCCGTGTCCCTGGCATCCCCCCGCACCGGGTCCGGCCCCTGCCCGACCCCCGCCTGCCTTCTTTTTCTCGCCGCGATGGCGCGGCTATGCTCCCGCCCATGAAACTCTTGCCGCGCCTGGCGACCATCGGCCTTGCCATCCTCATCGCGCTCCTGCCGCACGTGGCCGACTTCGCCGGCCGCGTCCATGCGCTCGAACTGCCGGAAGGGGCGAGCGGGCTCGCGCCGAAGCCCCTGGTCAAGGCCAAGAAGCACATGGTGGTCACGGCGCATCCGCTCGCGGCGGAGGCGGGACTTGCCATGCTGCGCCAAGGCGGCAGCGCCATCGACGCCGGCATCGCCGCGCAGATGGTGCTCGGCCTGGTCGAGCCGCAATCCTCAGGCATCGGCGGCGGCGCCTTCATGCTCTATTGGGACGCGGCAGCGCGCGACCTCTTAAGCTATGACGGACGCGAGACGGCTCCGGCTTCAGCCACGCCGGATCTGTTCCTCGACGCGAGCGGCAAACCCCTGCCGCGCGAGGAGGCCATGGCCAGCGGCCTCTCGGTCGGCGTGCCGGGCGTGCTCGCCGCGCTCAAGCTCATGCACGACACATACGGCAAGCTCCCTTGGGCGGAACTGTTTCAACCGGCCATCGCGCTTGCCCGCGACGGCTTTCCCGTCTCGCCACGCTTCGCCAAGATGCTGGCGGAGGCCGACCCCAAGACGTTCACGCCGGAGGCCCGCGCCTATTTCTTCGATGAAGCGGGGCACCCCTGGCCGACCGGCTTTAAGCTCAGCAATCCCGCGCTCGCCGAGACGCTGTCGATCATCGCCCGCGACGGCATCGAGCCTTTCTATAAAGGCGACATCGCCCGTGACATTGCGCAAGCGGTGCAGAACGATCCGCGCAAGCCCGGTGGACTTACCCAGGCAGATCTCGCCAGTTACCGCGCCAAGGAGCGAGAGCCGGTTTGCGTCGCCTATCGCGACTATCGCGTGTGTGGCGCGGGGCCGCCCTCCTCGGGCGCGATCGCCGTAGGCCAGGTGCTCGGCATGATCGAAGCCTTCGATCTCGGCGAAGCGCCACTCGAATTGGAACAAACCCATCTCATCGCCGAAGCGCAACGTCTCGCCTTCGCCGACCGCGCGCGCTATGTCGCCGACCCCGATTTCGTTTCCGTGCCCGTCGGCGGGCTGCTCGATGAAGGTTATCTCGCCGAGCGCCGCGCCTTGATCGATCCCGATCGCGCCATGACAGACGTGAAGGCGGGATCGCCGCCGAATGTGCAGCAAGGCGCTTACGGCCTCGACAGCAGCAAGAAGAAAGGCGGCACGAGTCAAATCTCGGTCGTGGACGATGCTGGCAACGCCTTCTCCATGACCACCAGCATCGAGAACGCCTTCGGGGCGAAGAGCCTGGTGCGCGGCTTCCTGCTCAACAATCAGCTCACCGATTTCGCCTTCGAGCCGGTCGACGGCGAAGGCCACAAGGTCGCCAATCGCGTCGAAGGGGGCAAGCGCCCGCGCAGCTCGATGGACCCGACCATCGTGTTCGACAAAGACGGCAAGCCTGCCTTCGTGCTCGGCTCGCCGGGCGGCGCGGCCATCATCTTGTTCAACCTGAAGGCCGTCATGGCCCTGATCGATTGGCGGCTCGATGCGTCTGAGGCCGCTTCGCTCGTCAATTTCGGCAGCAGCGAAGAGCGCTTCATGCTCGAGGAAGGCGCGGCCTGGGATGCCCTGGCGGAGGGGCTTGCCGCCATGGGCCATGAGGTGAAACGCATGCCGTTGACCAGCGGCCTGCATATTATCGCCATCACGCCGGAGGGCCTCGAAGGCGGCGCCGATCCGCGCCGCGAAGGCGTGGCGCTAGGGGATTAGACGCCGCCCCTCCGACGCGCTATCCGAGTCCGGATGGCAGGCAAAAAACCATCGATAGCGATACGCGGGGCGGGCGTGGTCGGCCTGTGGCAGGCGTTGACGCTGGCGCGGGCCGGTCATGACGTCACGCTCTACGAGCGCTCGGCGAAGCCGTTCGCGCAAGCCTGCAGTCCTTTCGCCGGCGCCATGCTCGCGCCGCGCTGCGAGGAGGAAACCGCCGATCCGGCGATCAGGAGGCTGGGCGTGCGGGGAATTGAACTTTGGCGCGAGACCTATCCCGGCACGACCGTCAATGGCAGCCTGGTCGTGGCCCAGGCGCGCGACCGGGTTCTGCTCGACCGTTTTGCCCGCATGACGCAAGACGCCGAACGGCTTGACCAGGATGCGCTTACCTCACTCGAGCCCGATCTCGGCACGCGTTTCGGGGGCGCACTTTATTATCCGGGCGAAGCGCATCTCGCGCCAAGCGCCGCACTCGAATTCTTGATCGATCAGGCCAAAGGGGAAGGCGCGCGGATCAAACTCGGCGAGAGCGGCAGGCCTGAGGGCGCCGATCTCGTCATCGACTGCCGGGGACTTGCCGCGAGAGACGACCTGCCGAGCCTGCGCGGGGTGCGCGGCGAGCGCATCGTGGTCAGGACACACGACGTGACGCTGAAGCGATCCATCCGCCTGCTTCATCCGCGCTTTCCGCTTTATGTCGTGCCGTGGGGCGACGGGCTCTACATGATCGGCGCCACGGTGATCGAGAGCGAGGACGATGGCCCGGTCAGCGTGCGCTCGGCGCTCGAACTCCTGAGCGCCGCCTATGCGCTCGATCCGGCTTTTGCCGAAGCCGAGATCGTCACGCTGGGCGCCGGCGTGCGCCCCGCCTTCCCCGATAATCGGCCTAGGATTATCCCGGCGAAGGGCTATATCTACGTCAACGGCCTTTACCGGCACGGATTTTTGCTCGCGCCCGTTCTGGCGCAACTGGTCGCCGCCTATATCGACACGGGCGCCACCGAACCGGAGGTGTTTCTTGCAGATCCTGCTCAACGGTGAGCTTCACGCGACCGACGCTAAGACCCTGTCGGAGCTTTGCGCGCGGCTTGGCTTTGCCGAGGCGCGGATCGCCACCGCCGTGAACGGCAGCTTCATCGCCGCTTCGTCACGCGAGGCCACGAAACTCGCCGAGGCCGACGAGATCGAGATTCTGGCACCGAGGCAGGGCGGCTGATGCTCACCCTCTACGGCAAGCCCTTCACCTCCCGGCTCCTGCTCGGCACGGCGCGCTATCCCTCGCCCGAAGCCTTGAAACAGGCGGTGAAGGCTTCCGCCACCGAGATCGTCACGGTTTCACTGCGGCGTGAATCGGCGCGCGCGCGCACGGGCCAGGGCTTCTGGGGTTTGATCGAGGAGCTTGGCTGCCGCGTGCTGCCGAACACCGCTGGCTGCCGCACCGCCAAGGAGGCGATCTCAACCGCCGCGATGGCGCGCGAGTTGTTCAACACCAACTGGGTCAAGCTCGAAGTCATCGCCAATGACGACACGTTACAGCCAGACCTGTTCGGGTTGGTCGAGGCCGCGAACGTCCTGGTCGCCGAAGGTTTCGAGGTGCTCCCCTATACTACCGAGGATTTGAGCGCGGCCGAGCGCCTGGTCGCCGCGGGCTGCGCCGTGCTGATGCCGTGGGCCGCGCCGATCGGCTCGGGTCAAGGCCTGATCAACAGAGACGCGTTGAAGACGCTGCGCGCCTATTTCCCCGACATTCCGCTGATCATCGATGCCGGGATCGGCACACCGTCGCATGCGGCCGAGGCCATGGAGCTCGGCTACGACGCCGTGCTGCTCAACACGGCCATCGCCGAAGCGGGCGATCCCGCCAAGATGGCGGAGGCCTTCGCGCGCGCGGTCGAGGCGGGGCGGCTCGCCTACGAAGCCGGACCGATCGAACCGCGCGACATGGCGCAGCCCTCCACGCCCGTTGCCGGCACGCCGTTCAAGGTCGATCACGCCTCCTGACCGGCGCGCGTCACGAGGTTTCACCAACTTGATCAAGCTCGATCCGTTTTACCCCATCCTTCCCGACACGGCCTGGCTTGCCAGGCTCTTGCCGCAAGGCATCAAGCTCGTGCAGCTCCGCATCAAAGACCAGGGCCCGGACACGTTGCGCACGGAAATCGGTAAGGCCGTCGCGCTTTGCAAGGGCTATGACTGCCGGCTCGTGATCAACGATTATTGGCGCGAGGCGATCGAGGCGAAAGCCTCGTTCGTGCATCTCGGCCAGGAGGATCTGGCGGCCGCCGATCTCAACGCCATCAGGAAGGCCGGCATCAGGATCGGCGTCAGCACGCATAGTCACGAAGAGTTGGACAAGGCGCTGTCGGCGGACGCCGACTATGTGGCGCTCGGGCCGATCTACGCCACGACGCTCAAGGCAATGAACTTTGCGCCGCAGGGGCTGCCCCGCCTCGCCGAATGGCGCGCGCGGATTCGCTGCCCCCTGGTGGCCATCGGCGGCCTGACCGTCGCCCGGGCGAAGCTGGCGCTCGCCGCCGGCGCCGATAGCGTCGCTGTCATAACCGACATTGTGACGGATCAGGCCCCTGAATCAAAAGCGAAAAATTGGATCGCGGCGACCGCGCCCTGGCGCGACTTATCCACAGGATGCCCGCAAAACTAGCGGCCCAATTGGACGTCTTGATTATGACGGCCGTAGCCGGAATCATAGGTCCCTAGGGGGACCTCAATGACCTATCGTCTCGACCCGGCCACGCCGATGAGCGAGGCTCTGCGGCGCGTCGCCTTCGGCGAGCTCGAGATCGCGCACGCTGCGCTCGCGTCCCCACCGGAATTGCATAGCGGCGTGCATAGCGCCCGCAAATGCCTGAAGCGGCTGCGCTCACTGCTGCTCCTGATCCGGCCCGGCATACCCGAGCCGGTGTTCGCATCGTTGTTCGAGCGGCTGACCACCGTCTCAAGGGGACTGGCGCCGGCGCGCGACGCCCAGGCCCTGATGGATGCGGTCAACAAACTCGAGCGCGATACCCCGTCCGGTCCCGGCGACGGAACGATCCAATCCTTGCGCGGCTGGTTGATGAAGCGCCGGCAGGCCGCCGAGCACAATCTCGAACGCAGCACGGCGTCCGATGCCAAGCGCGCGCTGCTCGAGATTCGTCCCGCGATCGCGGGTCTTGCGGTCTATCCCGACGATTTCACCCCGCTGGAAGAGGGCTTGCGGGGCTGTTACCGCGCGACACGTAAATTCTTCCGTCAGGCTTACACCTCCGACAGTTCCGAGGAGATGCATGACTGGCGCAAGGGCGTGCAGCATCATTGGCGGCAGATGCAGCTCTTGGCGCCATGCTGGCCATCGGAACTGAATGCGCGGGTCGAGGCGGCGCGCGCTTTGTCGCAAATCCTCGGCGACGACCATGACCTGTTCCAGCTTAGCCGGCTGATGGCCACGCCGACCATGACCTTCGGCACGCAAGGCGAGACCGCCGCCTTCCTGAAGCGCTGCCGCAAGCGGCAGAAGGCGCTGCGCAAGGAGGCGCGCGTCAAGGGCGAACGCCTGTTCGTCGAGAAGGCGGGGCCCTTCGCCGAGCGCATCGATGCCTATTGGCGGATCGCCGCCGGCGGCGCGGGCGAGCCGGTCGTCAAGGTCCGCAAGGACGAAGCGCGAATGGACGAAGCGCGGCAGGACAATGTCGTTGCCTTCGGCGAAAAGCGTACGCCGCGCGCGGGCTAGAGTCCGCGGGGCTCGCGCCAGGCCTGGAACATCAGCACGGTCCAGAGCGGCGCCTGCCAATTGCGCCGTCCCTCGAGATGCTCGCGCCATAGCGCGCGGATGGGCGCCGGGTTGAGCAGGCCGCCGGCGGCCAGCCGCCGCTCCGACAGCAAGTCCTCGGCCCATGATCTGAGCGGGCCTTTGAGCCAGCTGCCGATGGGGATGGCGAAGCCCGATTTGGGGCGGTCGACCAATTCCTTCGGCACATGGCGGTAGAGCACCTGGCGCAGCAGCCATTTGCCCTTGCCGTGCCGCATCTTGAAGCGTGACGGCAGCCGCCAGGACCATTCGACGATGCGGTGGTCGAGGATCGGCACGCGCACTTCGAGCGCGACCGCCATGGAAGCGCGGTCGACTTTGGTGAGGATGTCGTCGGGAAGATAAGTGAGCGTGTCGAGATATTGCATGCGGTCGAGCCCGTCGGGGAGCGTCTTGGCCAAGGCGCCGTCGTCGAGCGGCAATTTCAGCTCACGCCCGGTACGCACAATGGCGCCCGGATCGTCGAAGGCGCTGATCAGGCTGCGATAGGCGCCGGCCTCGCCACCCTCTTGCAGCATGGCGGCGGCTTTGAGCATCTTGTCGCCGGCAAGCGAAGGCCGCTTCTTCGCCGGCAGCCAGTCGAACAGGCGATCCCAGACGGACGGTCCCGCGAAATTCAGCCCACAGGCCAGACCCCGGCCGAGACTTTCCGGCATATTGGCCAGAAGGCGCGCGAAGCGGTGGCGTGTATAGCCCGCGAACAGCTCATCGCCGCCGTCGCCAGACAGCGCCACGGTGACATGCGCCCGGGTGAGCTTCGACAGGAGATAAGTCGGCACTTGCGAGGAATCGGCGAAGGGCTCGTCGTAGATCGCCGGCAGATCGGGGATCACGTCCTGCGCCTCGGCCGGCGTGACATAAAGCTCGGTATGCTCGGTGCCGAGATGCTCGGCCACCGCCTTGGCGTGCGGCGCCTCGTCATAGCGGTCCTCGTCGAAGCCGATGGAATAGGTCCTGACGGGCGCATTGCTGTGTGCGCGCATCATCGCCGCCACGGTCGAGGAATCGATGCCGCCAGACAGAAACGCGCCGAGCGGCACGTCTGAAACGAGGCGGCGGGAGACCGCGTCACCGAGCAGCGTCTCGAAGATATTGACGGCCTGGCCGTCGCCCACGTCCGGGGGAGATGCCAAACCCCGCCGCGCCACCTCCAACAGGCTCCAATAGGCGGAAACATCCGCCTTGCCGTGCTGATCGATGGTGACGATATGGCCCGGCGCGAGCTTGTCGATGCCGCGATAGATCGCATGCGGCGACGGCACGTAGCTCAGCCTGAGATATGAGGCGAGCGCGTCCGCGTTCAGCTCAGGCCGCCAGTCGGGCAGCGCCTCTAAGGCCTTCAGCTCGGAGGCGAACACCACGCGCCCGTTTTGCCGCCCCCAGTAAAGCGGCTTGATGCCAAGCCGGTCGCGCACCAGGCTCAGACGCCGTTCCTGCCGGTCCCACAGCGCGAAGGCGAACATGCCGATGAGACGGTCGAGCGTGGCGGGCAGGCCCCACTCCGACACGGCCTCGACGATGATTTCAGTGTCGGAGTGGCCGCGGAAACGATGGCCGAGCGCCTCAAGCTCGGGCCTGAGCTCGTTCGCGCTATAGACTTCGCCGTTATAGGCAATGACGTAGCGGCCGTTGGCCGAGATCATCGGCTGGGCGCCGGCCGGCGACAGGTCGATGATCGAGAGGCGGGTATGGCCGAGCGCGATGCCGGCTTCGGCATCGGCAAACACACCGCGCGCATCGGGACCGCGATGGGCGAGCGTCGCCGCCATGGCGCCGGCGATTGCCTCGAGCGCTTGCGTGCCTGAGCGGCGCTCAAGCTCCAGAAAGCCTGCGATGCCGCACATGGCTAGACCTTCACCTCCATCCCATCATAGCCGACTTCCCACCCGGCGCTTTCGATCGCCTTGCGCTCGGGCGCGCCTTCGCGCAAGGCCGAATTGGAATTGTTGATGTGGATGAAGACCTTACGGGCGATGTTAAGAGGCGCGAGCTGAGCCACGCTTCCGCCCTCCCCCGACATAATAATGTGGCCGATGCGCTCGCCCGTTTTGTTGAGCAAACCTTGGGCGATCATCTCGTCATTGGTGTAGAGCGTGCCGTCGAAGAAGAGGAGCGGCGCGTCCTTCAGGCGGGCGCGCAAACGATCGTCCACCCTGGCGCAGCCGGGAATATAGAAGAAGTGTTTGCCGCTTGCCGTCTCGGTCACTTTGAGACCGACGGTGTCTTCTTCCTGCGCGCCGAAATCGGCCCCCGCCGTCTTGTCCTCGAGATAGAGTGGGACCTTGGCCGGAACCGCGAAAGCCTCGACCGTCAACCCGACCGGACCTGAAGGCCCTTCGACCGCGAACGGTTCACCAAGCGTCATTGGCACGCGCTTGACGAGCTCCCCAGCGAGCACGTCGAAGATATTGTTCGCAGCCAGAATGCCGAGCACACGGCGCGTGGCATAGACGGTGAAAGGCTGTCCTTCGCGCATGACCAGCAGACCGGCGACCGCATCGACATCGCCGTTGGTCAGTACCACAGCCTTGATCGGGCTGTTGCGCGGCGGACCTTTTGGATCCGGATGCAGTTCAGGCGTGTCGCCGATCTGTTGTCTGAGGTCTGGGGACGCATTGAGCAGCACCCATTGACGGCCGTCGGCGCTGACCGCGACGGAGGCCTGTGTGCGTGGGCTCAAGCCCGCCACACCTTTGCGCACATCGGCGGAGTTTCGGCCGTTGCAATTCCACTGGGGAAAGCCGCCGCCCGCCGACGAACCTAGAATTTTGATCAACATGGTCGATGTCAGATGGCGGGGCCATGCTGGCCCCGTCAAGATAAAAAGCGCCTCACGGCGACTTGTCCGATCCCACTTTATCTTGGCCTTCCGGCACTTCGCCGAGACGCGTGATCGATGGGAGATGCTGAATGGCCGCCCGCATCAATTCGGGCAATGACTGGACCCCGAATTTGGCTTTGAGCTGGGCGCAAACATTGGCGACGGTCTTGTAGCTGACGCCGAGATGCTTGGCGATGACACCATACGGCTTGCCCTCCGCCACCAGTGCCAGCGTCTGCAACTCGCGCAGCGACAGATTTCGGATCGGATTGGCTTTCTCTCGCGCCTGATTGAAAGCAACCTCGGCGGCCAGATCATGACTGAGATAGAGCTTGCCGTCCCGCACGGTCTTGAAGGCCCTCAGAAACTCTTCGGCCGTCGAGTCCTTGAGGACGTAGCCGTTTGCGCCAAGCTCAAGCGCTCGACTGACGATGACCGGATCGCTGTGCATGGTGAAGACAAGCAACGGTGTTTGCTGGTCATGCAGGCGAAGCCGGCGGATAAACGACAATCCATTCAAAATGCCGGTCCGCATGGCGAGATCGACGATTATCAGATCAGGCTTGTGCTTGCGGTAAAGCTGGAACCCCTCGGCGATGCCTTGCGCCGGCACGATCGCGGTAGCGCCAACCGTCTCCAGGATTTCCCGAGTGCCCCGCAAGACCACGGGATGGTCGTCGATAACGAGAACGCGAGTCATGACCGCTCCCTCACGAGTGCGAGCGGTCGCGTCTTGGCCACTTTCCTGCGCGGCAAGGGGATCTCAATGCGAATGGAGGCGCCTGCCGGGCTCCTCGCTTCGATCAGGCAGTCTCCGCCGAGCGAGCGGACCCTTTCGGTCATGGTGGCAAGAACGAAGCTCTTGGTCGCTAGGGAGGTGAATCCGGAGCCATCGTCAACGAGCTTGAAATAAAGCATGGGCCGCGGCCGCTTTCCCTTTCCAGAAAGCCGTTGCTCGCCGATCTCGAGGACAATCTCGCCCGCTTTGTGCGACTCGAGCGCGTTGGCGATGCCTTCCTGGACGCAGCGATAGAGCGTGAGGTCGAGGGCTTCACCGTAGCTGTCGGCGAGCTTGGAGATGGAGGCCGTAATCCGAACCGCCGGATGACGGTGCTGCAAACCGGCGATGAGTTCATTGAGAAGCTGGTCGAGTTTCACCTGACCGAGCGGACCCGGCCTGAGCTCTTTCAGGAGAGCGCGGTTCATCATTTTCAACCGCTCGGCGATACCGAGAATTTCGTCGGCGCGCTGCTCGATCTCTGGGAAGCGGCCATCCGTCATCCTGTTCGCGAACGTCTTGACCGAGGACGCATTGGCCGTGATGCCGAAGAGACAAGGTCCGGCCTCGTCATGCAACTCGTTGGCGATCTCGCGCCTCTCTCTTTCCTGAACCGAAATGAGCTGGCGGTAGAGAGTGCTGTTTTCCTCTCTGGCGGATTCGAGAGAACCGGCCAGCGTATTGAACCGATTGGCAATCGAGGCGATCTCCTTGACGCGGGGCGGCTTGAGCCGCGTGGCGTAATCGCCATCCTCCAGATCGTGCAGTCCGCGCGAGAGACTGATGAGCGGATCGAGCAGGCGGCCAAGAATGGCCCAGAGCACGATGAGAACGAGGGCATTGAGCACGAGCCAGACCAGAGCGAGCTCGGAGAATTCCTCCCAGGCCTCGGCGATTTCGTCAGAGGGCTCGCCGACGATGATCACCGGCAACATTCTATTGGCTGAAGTGACTTTCGTGATGCGTGCACCGATCTTCGGCGCGACCAGATTCTTGAACCATTTTGGGACCCACCGGGCAGCACGCGGGGAATTTGCCTCGGGCTGCGGCGAGACCACGGCAAGATTGCCGAAGCTGTCCACAATCATGATGCGCACATGGCGCAAATGCCTCAGCTCAAACGGTAGCTGTTCGGAGAGCTGCTCGAGCTGGCCGCGCGCCGCCAGTTCCTTGGTGGTCGCATCGACAAAGCGCTGCGCTATTTCAAGCGATGCTTCGACTTCGAGGCTCGTAGCGAGTCGCGCATTCGGTATGGCGACGGCGACAACAATGATGGCGGCGAGAACATTGATCACGCCGACGGCGATGAGCAGTTGCGCCTTGACCGAGCAGCCGTACCAAAAGCGTTTTAGGCTGAACTTTTCAGCAGATCCGGTCTTATTCTGCCCCACAGATTTTTCGCCCCATCTCCAGCATGGACTCTGGGCTCTCCCCCTATTGTCATACGCATATACGGCAGTTTAAACGGGAAGATTATGCAATTCCAAGCGTTTGAAAAACCTTATTTTTTACTTGGGGCGACCCGCAAAAATGAAGGGGGCGCAGGCTGTTCGCTGCACCCCCTTGCTTCAATATCAGGAAAGTCAGGCGCGGATCGACGCGCATGACGACTTGGTCAAAGCTTAGTCCACGGTGATCGCGAACACCTTGAAGTCTTTGTCGAGACGGAAATCGTATTGTCCGGCCTTGCACTTGACGTCTTCGGCCTCATACACGCCCGTACCTTCCGATTCCTTCTCATACGTGCCGCCCGAGCAGCCAAACTGCTCGATCGCGGCCTTGATCTTGGCGACCTCATCGTCGGTGGGTTTGTCATCGGCGATGGCGATACCGGCGGCGCCGGCGGCGAAAACGAACGCAAGAGCGATGGTTGAAAATTTGCTCATTCCGGTAGACCTCCTTTGAGCTGATAAAAAGGTTGCAGACTGAAAGCTGAACGCTTTCGCCCGCCCTGGCGTTTCCCTTGATGAGAAACTAAACCCACGATTGCCGAAATGAATAGAGAAGAAGAATAGGAAAGCTTGGTAGAAATTTTGCCTAGCCCAATGAGGCGCTTGGTCAGGGTGCAGGCGATGGAATGTCAGGGCATTCCACCGCCTGCTGGTGGGAGGGAGGTTCGCTCACCTCACCATTTGTACTTGGCGCCGGCCATGATGGTGCGGCCGATACCCGGCTTCAGGCCATCCTCGCGGTCGGTGATGTAGATTTCGTTGGTGAGGTTCTCGCCGGAGATGAAGATCACCGCATTGGTGTTCGGGATGGTGTAATTGGCCCGTGCCGCGAGCAGCCAGACGCTCGGCACCTCGCCATTCTCGCCCTCGGGATCGCCGGCGAAGGGCGTGTTTTCCTCGTCGGTGAAGAAGGCGCCGCGATAGATGAAGCTCACGCTGGCATTCCAGCCCGCCGTGCTCTCGATTCCGGTCGTGATATAGGCGAATTCGCGCGGCACTTCGGGCACGAGGTTGCCGGCCACCGAGATGCCGTCCTCGTTGAGGCCCTGCTCGATCCTGTTGTCGGTGTAGGTGAAGCTGGCTTCGGCAAAGGGGTTCAGCTTCCAGCCGGTGAAGGGCCGTGTGTCGAGTCGACCGTACGCCTCGAAGCCGGTGTTGTGAACCTCATCGATCAAGGTAAAGACGTTCAGACCAGCCGCAGTCGTTGTGGAGCTCCTGATCTGATAGTCCTGGATTTGCTGGTGAAAACCCGCCACGTCGAAGGTCAGGCCTTTGATCGCCGTCGACCGCAACCCGATCTGGTAGTTGTCGCCGAGTTCGTCGCCAGGCGGGAAAGCCACCTCGCGCAGCACGGCCATGGTCAGGCCCCGGTGATAGCCGCCATAAAGTGTGCTGTTATGGGTCGGCTTCTGCATGGTGACTGGACCGAGCGACTTCGAACCGAAGTTGTTTGGCATGTCTTTCCCGCCAAATCCGTAGGCAAAGGCCACACCCGGAAGAACATGCGTGCGATCGAAGGACTGGGTCAGCGGATCGTCATCGAAGCCCTCGATGACGAAGCATGCCTCACCGCCGAACGCGCCGTCAGGGCACACGTCGAAATCGTCCTCGTCGTCGCCCGGCAAGGCGGTGGTGCGGCGTGTGATGCGGTAGCTGTCTAGCCGCGCCCCGGGCACGATGTTCAGATTGTCCGTAACGGTAATGTCGGTTTGCAGGAACGCCGAGAAGGCATCGGCTTCAGACGCCCGATCGAAGACGGTCAGGCCACTCGTAGCGAAGTCCTTGAGGATCTGGCCCTGGCGGCCGAGTATGACTTCGTCGGTGAAATCGTTGTACTCGTACCTGATGCCAGCCTGTACATTCTGCGACAGCCCGAAGAAGAACGGCCGGTTGGCGAACTCGCTGCGCAGCTCAGTGCCGAAATTGTCGTAGTTGCGCAAGCGCCCTTCCATCACGTCTTCGGGGATGAAGATGTCATCGCCGCTGATGAACGGGCTGAAGCTGGTGCCGGCGGCTCGGGGGTCGCCTTCCTCGAAATTGAAATAGCGATGCCGCTTGAGAAGCTGACCGTAGGCCCGTGCCGAGACCGTGGTGTCCTGGTCGACGTAGTAATTGTAGATACCCTGGAACAGCCACAGATCCGCATTGTACTCATTGAGCGCCGAAGCCGGGTTGAAGCACGACTTGCAGTGCTTGATGCGATTGAGGAACTCCCGCTCGACTAGGCCGCGCGGATCGTCGTCGTCACCCTCGAAGTTCGATTCGTCGTAATTGTCGCGCTGGGCGAAATAAACGGTCGTGAAGGTGAAGTCGGATTTCTCGCCCTTCCAGCCGAGGGCGCCGTAGAAGTCGTTGTAGCGCAGCCGCTCGGTGTCCCAGGCGCCTTGCGCATTGGCGCCGGTATAGGACAAGACAAGGCCCCAGTCGCCAGAGGTCCGGCGTGTGTGGACGTGCCATTTGGCCGCCGAGCCGTCGTCGTTGTCACCACCTCCATCCACCGACACCGTGCCGCCTTGAGCCGAAGCCACCGATTCGTTCGGCCCAAAGGGTTGCAGATTGCGGAAGTTGACCACGCCGTAATTGTTGTTCGGACCGTAGACGATCACCGTGCCGCGCAGCACCTCGACGGATTCGATACGATCAGGCGGCGGCACATAATGCGTCGACGGATCGAGCCACAGGCTCTGATTGATCGACCGCCCGTCCTCCATGACCAGGACTTTGCGGGAGCGCCGCGCGGGCGAACCGCGCACGCTGACGCCCCCGTGCCTTCCGAGGCCGTCGTCGTTGATGATGGCGACGCCAGGTACGCGCGAGAGAATGTCGTTGGTGGTGAGCGGCTCCTGCTCGTCGATCTGCTGCCGGGTCACCCGGCTTGCCGCGCCCGAGAAATCCATGAGATTGCCCGGCACGATGCCTTGCGTCGGCACGATCGGCGATTGCGCCGAATCAACCGAGCGCTCGAAATTGCCGGTACCCCCCGGAGGCCCGTAATATTGGGGGGTCGGTTGTATGAGTTCGTTGGGAATGATCAGCTCAGGCTCGATTGGCTCGATTGAGGTCTGTGGCGGAGGCGGCGTGTAAATCACCGGCTGAGCCGCAGGACGGGACCTTGGCTGGGTGGTGACGGGTCGCGGGGCCTCAGCCTGTGGCTGAACCACCTCGACTTCGGGAACATCGCTGCCCGATGTTGCTTCCGGGGTGCCCGCGGCAGCCGGCGATTCGGGTGAAGCCGTCTCGTCGTCCGTCTGCGCGCGCCCTTCACTTGGCATAACCATCGCCATGCCCAGCGCAAAGGCGCTTCCGATGAAGCGCTTTCTCATGTCAGACCCCCCGGCCAACTGCCCTTTTCGGGCACTTTTCCCCAACTTGACTCGGCAAAGGTGCCATAGAGGGGTCGGGGAAACTACACAAAAGGGTCTAGACCGAACAGCAATAACATCGGGAAAGATTGGCAAGTGAGCATGCCGACAGCCTCTCACAGGCGCTCGATACGCGAATCCCCCATGACGCCATCCAGCCTTCGGCCCCGGTTTAGGGGCCTATTTTGAACCCGGCCGGCCTACCAGAACTTCACCTTCACCCCGCCATAGGCCACGACCGGCGGGCCCGGGGTGATGGTGCGCGGGTTGGTGAAGAAGTCATCGCCAAGCGCCGGATCGGCACTGGCGGCGGAGTTGCCCGCCTCGAGATTAAAGAACGTGCCGAACACCCCATACTCGCGGTCGAAGACGTTATTGATGAGACCGAAGATCTGGATCCTCGGGGTGATGTCGTAGCTCGTGTGCAGATCGACCGTCCAATAGCCCCCTAGCGGCTGGTTGATATTGGAGTCGTCCTGGAAGAAGTACTGGCTGCTGACCGCAAGCGTGTCGGCACCGAACTTCCATTTCGACGTGATCCAGTAGTCGAAGCCGGCCTTGAAGCGGTGCTGAGGAATGCCCGGAATACGATCGCCCGGGCGCACGAAGATGCACCGGACTTCATCATCGTCATCCTCCCCCACTTCATCTTCGTCGTCATCGTCCCCCCCTCGGGTCTCGCATTCCGTGGCGCGCGGATTGTCCGGCGCAGCGAGCTCAAGAGCTGTCTCATAGGTGGCATCGATGAACGCATAGTTGGCGTAAGTGAACCAGCGATCGTTGGAGTAGGCCACGCTCGCCTCAATACCCTGACGTAGCGTGTCGCCGCCGTTCTCGAACACGCCACGGCCGGCGATCGGCGAGAACACCGTGATGATGTCGTCCGTGTTGAGCGTGCGGAACAAGCCGGCACTCCATTGCAGCAACTCGTTGCCCCTCTGGCGCTCGCCCCTGATGCCCGCTTCCCACGTATGCGATACAACCTGATCGAGCGGCGGGTCGGCGACCAGGAAGCTTTCAATCAGGCAGGGATTGTTCGGATCCGAGCAGGCGATTTCGGCAGCGACCGGAGCACGATTGGCCTCCGTGTAACCGCCATAGAGCGACAAGCCGTTATTGAGCTGGTAGGTGGCGCCGGCCGCCGGATTGAACCGTTGGTACTCGTTGGTGCCATCGAGCTCCGGCGCGGTCCCGCTCAGGTCCTGGATTTGAATCGTGGCTTGATTCCATCGTCCGCCGGCCGTAACCGCGAGTCGATCCGTGACGTTGAATGTGTCGGAGAAATAGACGCCGATATACTCGTTCTCGGTGCCGAGACTTTTCGCCTGCACCTCTGTCGGCGCGGAAAGGATGATCCCCGCGCCGTCCACCACGAAGCGCGGCCTGAAGAAGCCGAGCTCGCTCGAAGCGCCGTAGGTCACTTCGCCCTTGTCGTAGCTTGCCCCGACCAGGAACTGGTTCTGATGACCAAAGAGCCTGTCGGTGTTCACAAGCTGGACTGCGCCGCCCCAGCTATTGGCCTTTTGGCCGGTACGGTCGATGGAACCGATCGGCTGGCGCAGACTATCGAATTCGATGGGATTGCCCGTCTGATCGAGCACTTCCTCTCCTTCGATGCAAAGCAGCCCCTCCAAGGTCGGGTCGTTCTCACACTCCTCGGCTTCGGAGATATTGCCGTCGTCATGGCTCTGCCTGAAGTCACGGTAATAGGCCACGCCGCCCAAGGTCGTCGTTTCGTTGATTTTTGCCGTGCCGTTGAATGCCGGCATCAACATTTCGTTCTTGGTCGTTTGCGGCGAGGTGAAGGTGCGTTCGCGGTTGAGCGCGAGCAACTGCAGCGGGGCCGACGCGGTGACGCCGACGAAGTTGTCGGCGCCCGACAAATTGAAATGCAGATCGACGATGCTGTTCTGATAGCCGAGGTCGAAGAACATGCGCCGGACTTCCGCCTCGGAGAAATCGCGATAGCCGTTGTCGGTGATGCGCTCCCCGCCGAAATAGACGCCCCAGTTGCCGCTCCTCAAGCCGGCCTGCACATCGCCTTCGGCGCGGCCGAATGAACCCGCGCTGAAGATTAACTCGGCGCCCTGGTAGGTGAAACCGCTCTTCATGTTGACGACGATGGCGCCGCCGAGAGCGTTGAGGCCGTAAACGGGATTGCCGCTGACCACGGCAAGATTGTTGATCGCGATCTCGGGCAGAAAGTCCCAGTTCACGTTGTCGGCAAATGCTTCGTTGACGCGGACGCCGTTCTGATACACGGCGAGACCCTGCGGCACGCCGGGCACCGGAGATGCTTCAAAGCCGCGATATTGGATGTTGGTCTGGAATTCGTTGCCCTGCAGATCGCTGATGATCACGCCGGGCACGCGTTGGCGCAGAATTTCCTGGAACGTGTCGACGTAGCCTTCGCGCGCGAAGTCGGTCCCTTGCAGGATGCTGACACCACCGGGAACTTTATTGAGTGGAATAGCGGCGCCTGGGACGGGGGACATCGGAACGAGAGTTCCGGCTGACATCACGCTCCCTGCTGTTTCGGCGCCAATGGGAGCGATCTTTGCCGCAAAATCGGGTTCTTCAACCGGTTGCGGAGGCGGCACTGGCGGTCGTGACGCCGGACGTGAAGCCGTAATCTTGGGCTTGGTCTTTGCGGCCGAGGTGACCGTCTTTGCTTGTGGCTGAACCACCTCGACGGGCGCAACTTCCTCGCTCTGTTCTTCGGCGGTGTCGGCCGGCGACGACGCTTCGACGTCGCCAGTTGCAGGAGCGGTAGAGGGATTGGTTACCTCAGGGACGCTGGTGGAATCATTGGTTTGCGCGCTCGCGCCGGCTATGCCCAATAGGCACAAGCCGAGCACCAGCGCGCCCACAAGGACGCGAAATTTCATGATCAGTCCCCCTTATGAACCGGTCCATTTTTTTGCGGACTCACGGTTTGACGGGGCGAGGCTATCAGTGGTTAACGGCCGCGGCTATGCCAGTAGGAGTGCCGAAGGACGATAGGTTTGTTAGGAGGCTTGGCACATCTGTTGCCAAGCCTCTGAGGTTTGGCGTTGGGCTCGCCTCAAAGGTCGATCCGGCACTCGTTGGCGTTAAAGCAGGAAGTCGCCTTTACCCAGAGAGCTGACACCGGCGACCAAGATCTCGAAGTCGGCCTTGCCATCGCCGTTGACATCGCCCTGGACGATGACCTTCGAGCCCTTGTCCTTAATCAACAGCAGGGTCGGCCGTTTCAATCTGGTTGGCGTTAATGGTCGTATCGGTGTTGATTGTCAGGGGCATGCATTTCTCCTATCCACCGACCGCAACGTTTGCGTCCAGGCGCTAAGGCGCAGCCGACAGAAGTCAGCTACGCGGACTCGGCAAATTTGGGGGAGATCGGCGAGAGGCCAACGGCCCTCCAACTGACCTTAAACTATCCTAAGGTGAGATGAGCTGCCAGGCGATGTGGACCTCTACCGGCCATTCCACCATGACTACCGACACACGGCAGGAATTAAGGAAAGATTGGTATATCCGTTACCAAGATATCTGTAGTACCGTGCTTGAATATAGCTGGGGTGGCGCGTTAAATATCACCCGTAAGTAGGAATATAGGGGCTGGCAAGTTCTTGTTTCGATGTCGAGGTCCGGCCGCTCGTTGGCACCCTAGAGTTGATGGGTGACCGAGAAGTGCCTTCAAGCCGAGATCATTGCGAACAGGTACGCCCGGAACCGCTAAGGTAGCCAGACCGGTGGTCGAGACTGGCCGTCTCGGAACTGGTTGGCTCAGAGGTTTTGTGTGAACTTCGTTTGCCCCGGGGAAATTTTCTCCGGTGGATTTCTGTTTGGGAGGAAATGGATCATGCAGTGTCAGTTACAGTCTGATAGCCGATTTTGGATACGTTTAGGCAGAACGTCTCTGACGGCGGCAATCGCCGCCCTCATCGCCACATTCGGATTGAGCCCAGCACAATCCCAGGACGGAGGGGTGTCCATCGAGCTGAACAAGCTCGAGCCGCAAGGCGGCCAATGCCGCGCCTATTTCGTCATCAACAACAAGAGCGGCACCGATTACGAGGCCTTGAAGCTCGACCTCGTGCTGTTCAAGCCAGACGGCGTGATTGGGAAGCGTTTCGCCGTCGACCTCGCACCGCTCAAGGCAAGCAAGCGCGCGGTCAAGCTTTTCGACATCGAAGGCACTGCCTGCGACGAGGTCGGCAGCTTCCTGATCAACGATGCGATGGAATGTAAGGCTGCATCCGGGACGGTCGATGACTGCCTCCAGGATCTCGACTTATCCTCGCTGACCAACGTTCAACTCACGAAGTAAGGGAAAGTCTCCGTGGAGCAAGAGATTGCCGTTGCCGCTGCCGCCCCAGACTATTCGGTCTGGGGCCTCGTTATGCAGGCCGACCCTGTCGTCAAGGGTGTGATGATTCTGCTCGTTTTGGCCTCTGTCGCGACTTGGGCAATCATCTTCGAAAAAATTATCCGCGTCGCAATCCTCAATCGGGCTATCCGACGCCTGGGCACTGCAAGAGACAGCCAGTCCTCTCGCGGATTGGTTCGCGATGTCTTGCTCGCGGGAGAACACGAGGCGGATGCGCCGCTCGACGACACACCCGGCGAGAAGCGCCGTCGCATCGAGTCGGCCATGCGTCACGAGCTGAAAGCGCAATTGCAACGGATTGAGATCGGACTGCCCTTTCTCGCCACGACCGGCTCCGCCGCGCCGTTCATCGGCCTGTTCGGCACCGTGTGGGGCATCGTCAACAGCTTCACGGCCATCGCCCAGCAGAAGGACACCAGCCTTGCCGTGGTGGCGCCGGGCATTGCCGAAGCGCTTATCGCCACAGCGCTGGGTCTCGCCGCGGCCATTCCGGCAGTTATGGCTTACAACATGATCTCAGTGGCGCTTGGCCGGGCTTACGCCAAGGGCAATGACGCGATCATCGAGCTTGCGCGCGAGTTCGTGGTTGGCGATGCCCGCTCCGACGTGAGACGGCCACGCTCCGCCACAGTCGAGCGAATTCACGCAGGGAAGCACTCCTGATGGGCTTGTCGGTCGGCGACGGTATCGAAAACCGCGAAGAGGGCGAGTATCGCCCTATTTCGGAGATCAACATCACGCCGATGGTCGACGTGATGCTCGTGCTCCTTATCATTTTCATGATCACGGCGCCGCTGCTCGTTGCCGGTGTGCCGGTCGAATTGCCGAGTACCTCCGCTGCCCGCATCAGTCAGCCGCAAAAGCCCATGATCGTTTCGCTCGGCGCCGATGGCTCGATCTTCATCCGTGAGGAGCAGGTGAGCCGCGAAGGCCTGATCCCGAAGCTTCAGTCGCTGCGCGCAACGGAAGGCGATGCCGTGGTCTATGTCCGGGCTGACAAGAGCAGTGCCTATGGGGAAGTGATGGATCTTCTCGGCCGGGTGGGCGAGAGCGGTTATGCGCGGGTCTCCCTCCTGTCTCAGCCCAAGGCAAACGGGGGAGTCCCCTCTCCGAGCCAATAGGCGTACATCATGATTGTTTCCGTTCTGGCTTGGCTCATTTCTCTTGGTATTCACCTTGGCTTCGCCCTTTTCATGCTGCTGCCGGCGAGCGGCACCGCATTGGAGAAGGGCGCCGGCGACGACATCATGGTCGTCGAGCAAGGCATTGTCCTTGAGGGCTTCGCCAAGCTCGGAGATGATCTCGTCACGGTCGAAGCTGTCGACGTTCCAACCTCTCAAGCGGCGCTGGCCCAGCCTCTGATCGAGGAAAAGCCATTGCTGGAAGAAGTCAAACCCATCGAGGAGCAGCAGGTCATCGCCTCCGATGCGGGTCCTGAGCAGATCAATGTCAAGGAACCCGAGGAGGAGGTCGAGGAGCGCGACCTGGAGGAGGTCGAGGAGGTCGTCGAAAAGCCTGAGCCGGAGGTGGTCGAACAGCCGTTACCGCCGCAAATAGCCGCCCTCGATCAGACGAGCGTCGTGCCCATGCGCGAGAGCTCGGGCGATGAGCAGGAAGGCGGCAGCACCACGGAGCATACGGCCTATCTCGGCAAGCTGCGTACGCATCTTGAGCAGCACAAGATCAACCCGCGCACGCAACTCATCGGCACAGCGGTGGTGGCGTTCACGGTCGACGCCAGCGGCGAGATTTCATCGCGCCGACTTTCCAAGAGTTCCGGCTCCAAGGTGCTCGACGAGGCCGCAATTGCCTCGATCGAACGGGCTGCGCCCTTTCCACCAATTCCCACCGAGCTTGGCAGAAACCACCTAGAGGTTTCGGTGCCGTTCAAGTTCACCGTGCGCTAGTAATACTCGTAGCCGATAAAGACCTTGAGAGCCACGTCGGAGGTCACGTCGGTCAGCCCGAACTGCGCGCCGAGGCTGAGCACGAGTTCGCGGCTCTTCTCCCTGCCGCCTTCCTCCCATTCCCGCTCGAATTTGAGGTAAAATGCCGGGCCGATACTGTGCTCCTGCAGGTTGAAGGGGCCGGCATGGGCCAATTCCTCAATCTCGCCGAACATTTCCAGCGCCAGCGCCAGGCGGTCAGACACGTCGTATTTCGCCTGCCAGCCATACTCGAAGCCGAAACCATCCTGTTCGGATAGGTCGCCCCGCTCTCTGAAGAATAAAGGATTGAGGGTGAGCAGAAATTTGTTTTGAGCCAATTCGACGATCGGGCCGAAATGATAACTGAACGGGTCTTCATCACTCACCCTTCCGACCGGCTGCTCGACACCGCCTTGAATGGCGAGACCTAATCCGTTGCCTACGAGCGTGATGAGCTCAATCTGGCTTTCGAACTCGACCGCGGTCAGATCGAATTTGTCGTCGATCGGCTCGTCGAAAGCATGCGTAAAGGCCAGCAACCAATGGCTGGTAATGCTCATTTGCAGTTCGACTTCATGGCTTTGGCGGAGTGGCGCGATCTCGTCGTCGGGAAGTACGGGACCGAGAGGGACATCCCCTTTGGGCAGCCCCGAATGCCATGCGCCGCGATATTGTAGCTGGATCTCACCGGGATCGATGGTCGATTCCTGGATTTCGAACTCGGCTGAAACCGGAAGAGCAAAAACGACGAGCGACACGCTCGCGAGGAGCGCAACCAATCCATGCCGCTTGATTGTTAGCGAGCGCGGCATGCTAGTACTCCATCCGCAAAGTACCGCGGAGGGTGACGTCAGCCGTCTGTGAGGTCAGCCCGAACAACGTGCCTAAACCTGCGCTCCATTCGGCACTACGCCCCTGCTCATGCGCTTCGGCCTCGCCATGGTGCGCGCCGGAGAACCAATAGAGGCTAGGACCGACCGCGTGCGTCTGCACGTTGAACGGCCCGGTATGGGCGAGTTCCTCGATCTCGCCGAACGCCATGACGGCGCCTGACCAATGTGCGGCGAATCGATATTGCAGTTGGGCGGCATATTCGAGGCCAAGCTCTTCCTGATTGGCGATGCGCGGATTGAGCGTCAGCAGCCATTTGTCGTTGGCAAACTCGGCAACCGGACCGAACTCGACCTCGTCCGGATCATCTACATCGACGAACCAATCGGCAGGTCCGTAACCGGCCATGAGCGCCAGACCGAATCTCCCACCCTTGCGCGGAACGAGCACGAATTGGGTTTCGATCCCGACCGTGAAGATGTCGATAGAGTCGTCAGCCGGCTCTTCGAAATTCGGCGTGATGCGGATCATCCACCAATCGGCGATGGCGTATTGAATTTCGACTTCGTGCGATTGACGGAGGGCGTCGATGTCGCCGTCTTCGTCGGGACGCGGATAGCCCCAATGCTGGGCCCCGCGATATTCCAGCTCGAGGCCGCCCTTCTCGCCGTCAACCTCCGGAATTTCGAATTCGGCGAAGGCTTGTATCGGGCTGAATAAAAGCAACGCGGCGCCGGTCACTAACGCGGCCCGCAGCCCTGCCATTCCGGCGATGCGCCCCCTACTTCCAACTGGCCGCAAAACGTCCCCCAACCGGCCTTGATTCGCTGCGGTTTGCCCGCTTATTGCCCTGGTAAACGACCCTACCAATTTATCCCTGACAAGCAACTGACAGGCAATTTGCATAGCATACTTGGTAGGAATCTTACCGAGCTCGAGCGGCCAGGCAGGGCGTGGGAGGTCCTCAAAGGATTAGGAGAAATTCTGTATATAAAGAGGTTCCATTTACCCGTATGGCGTCCGGCAGATCTCTGGGCGCTGCGGGATATTCCCTGAAGGCTTGGGCCACCGAGGCCGGTCATGCGCTACCAGACCAAACTCCTCATCACCGCGGGGCTCTTGCTCGCCCTGTCGCTGTCTGCCGCGGCGCTGGCCTATTGGGGCGTCTCCCAGTCCCATGCTTACTTTGCCCGGTCCCGCATCGCCCACGAGCAGCTCGAGCGGCAATTGCAGCTTTCCCGCCACACCCAGCAATTGTTCAAGGTCTGGACCGACACCCTGCTCACCGGCATGACCGACAAGCCATTGGGCGCGGCCTATCTCAACAAGGTGATCGAGTCGGATCTGGCAGCCCTGCAAGACCTCACCGAACGGGAACTGGCCCTGGTTGGACCTCGAGAGCACAAGGGCGAAGCCGCCGAACTCGACCGGCTCGCCGCTATCAGAAGTGAGTTTCAGCGCGCCTTAGCCCAGCTCGAAGAGGTGGAGCAGTTGCGGAACCGCGGGCGCCCGGATGTCGCCTGGCAAAATCTGATGGCGCTGACCAAAGACGGCATAGACCAGAAGCTCAACGAGCTGATCGAGGTCGCCGTCGCCGACGAAACCGCGGAAGTGGTGCGAATCGACGCCGATGCGACCCAGCTGTTGAACCGGCTCGAACGCATCAGCCAGATCCACGCTGTGCTCGCCATCCTCGCCACCTTGGCGCTGGTGATCTTGCTGCTGCGAGGTTTGCGCACGCCGCTCGCCGAGCTTCTGCGTGGAACCTCGAAGCTGGCGGAGGGCGACCTTTCCCACCGAATTTCCGTCTCCGGCCGCGATGAATTCGCCGACCTTGGCCGCAGCTTCAACTCCATGGCCGCGGACCTGCAGTCTCATCAGAAGGCGTTGCAGGACGCGCATGCCAATCTCGAAAACTTGGTGGAGGAACGAACCGAGGAACTGCGCCGGGCGAATGAATCCCTGCGCCAGATCGATGAGACCAGGCGCGGTTTCTTCGCCGATATCAGCCATGAGCTGCGCACGCCGCTTACTGTCATCCGCGGCGAAGGCGAAATCGCACTGCGCGGCAAGAACAAGACCGTGCCTGAATACAAACGCTCCATCGACCGCATCGTCGAGCAGGCGAAACACCTCTCGGTCCTGGTCAATGACTTGCTGTTTATCGCCCGCCAGGGCGCCGGCGCCGCGCGTCTCAACTTGCAGCCGATCGATCTCGGCGACCTCCTGGAGAAGGTCTGCGGTGATGCCAAGGTTATCGCTCACGGCAAATCCGTGGATATCGCGCTTGCCAACGGCCCGGCTCACGAGGTGGTGCGCGGCGATCCAGCAAGGCTCAGGCAGCTTTTTTTAGTGCTCCTCGATAATGCCGTGCGCTATTCCAAATCCGAGGGTTCTGTAACGGTCGAGATCGGGCGCAGCAATGGCGAGGTAACGGTGCGTGTTTCCGATCGCGGCATCGGCATTCCGCCGGAAGAGCTTGAGGGAATATTCGAGAGATTCCGGCGTGGTGGCCACGCCGCATCCATGAACGAAGAGGGCTTGGGGCTTGGGCTTCCGGTCGCCAAAGCCATCGTCGAGGCCCATAAGGGAAGGATCGAGATGCAGAGCGAGGTCGGTGAAGGAACGACGGTGACGGTGGCTTTGCCCGCCGAGGCCGCGGAGGCTGCCGCGTGAACGTGCTGCTGGTAGAAGACGAGCCGCGTGTCGCCGATTTCATCGATCGCGGACTCCGTGCCGAGAATCACGGTGTCACGGTCGCATCCTCGGGCAGCGAGGGGGTCGATCTCGCCAAGACCGGCGAGTTCGACGTGATCGTGCTCGATCTCATGCTGCCCGATATGCATGGCTACGAGGTCTGTCAGAAACTGCGTCAAGAGGGCGATCACACGCCGATTCTCATGCTGACCGCCATGGATGCGCTCGAGGACAAGATCAAAGGGCTGAAGGTCGGCGCCGACGACTATCTGACCAAGCCATTCGACTTCGATGAGTTGCTCGCCCGTATCGAGGCGCTGGTCCGCCGATCTCATCACTTCGCGCCGCAGTCTCACGTGCTCCAGGTGGGCGATCTCGTGCTCGACCGTGAGCTTCTGGAGGTGCGGCGCGGCGACGATCCCATCAAGCTCACGGCCAAGGAGCTGGCGATTCTCGAACTTCTCATGAGCGCGCCGGGCCGCGTATTCTCACGTACGCGTATCCTCAACCAGGTTTGGGGCTATAGCGAAGATCCACTCACCAATGTCGTGGACGTCTATATCGCGCGGCTCAGGCGCAAGATCGATACGCCGGGGCGCGAACCCCTGCTCGACACGGTGCGCGGTCATGGCTACCGGCTGAAAGCTGCGGGCTGATGCTGAGAAAAAGCCGGGATATTTTGCTGCCAATTCAGTCCAATCTGACAATAAGGCATTGGAACCTTGCCATAAACGCCGGGATGGGTAGAGTAGGCGCCGCCACTCTAGCCGAAGACGCACATAACTCTTTCGGGCCTCGCCGGAGGGCCACGATTACGTTGGCCGCGCTAGCGGCAGCAAACCTACGTGCGCCGTATCGATTGGCTAGTCCCAACGTCATTGGATTTGAGCGATAACAACGTGAAGGAGCGCCCTTTGCGGTCATGTTTGTTAGCCCTGTTGGTCTGCGTAATGGCAAGCATGCCGCAAGGACATGCCGCCGAAACGCCGAGCAAGGTCAAGATCGGCGTGCTCAAATTCGGCACCGTGAGCTGGATGCTGGACACCATTCAGGCCAATGGGCTGGACAAGGCCGAAGGCATCGAACTGGAGATTGTGCCTCTAGCCAGCACGCAGGCGACAACCGTTGGGCTGCAAGCAGGATCAGTCGACCTCGTCGCCACCGACTGGCTCTGGGTATCGCGCGAGCGGTCGAGCGGCGGGGATTTCACCTTCTCGCCCTTTACCACGGCGCTCGGCGCCATCATGGTGCCGCCCAATTCACCCATCAGGACGCTGGGCGATCTCAAAGGCAAGCGGCTTGGCGTGGCCGGAGGGCCGCTCGACAAGAGCTGGTTGCTCATCGTGGCCTACGCATTACGCACCGCCAAGATCGATCTCAGAACTGAGACAAAGCAGGAATATGGTGCGCCTCCCCTACTTAATGAGCGCGCCAAGCAGGGACAGATCGATGCCGTGCTGAATTTCTGGCCCTATGCCGCGAGACTCGAGGCGGAAGGATTCACGCAACTGATCGGGCTCGAAGAGGTGGTGGCCGAGCTTGGCGCCAAAGGCGAAGTCGCCATGGTGGGCTTTGCCTTCAGCGAAGACTGGGCCGATAAGAATCTCAAAGGCATACAGGGCTTCTTGCGCGCATCGTCCAAGGCCGACGATCTGCTTGCCACGTCCAACGCGGAATGGGACCGGCTCAAGCCGTTAATGGCGGAGAACGATCCGAGTTTTACCGAGGCAACCTTCGAGGCTTTGCGGCGCCGTTATCGTGAAGGCATCCCCGAGCGTTCCGCGGCCCAGAACGAGGCCGACGCCAAGGTGCTCTATCAATTCCTGCGCGAACTTGGCGGCGAGAAGCTGGTTGGGCCGGGCACTGAGCTCGCTCCCGGGACTTTCTGGCATGGAGGCGATCAATGAGCTTAAGCCTCGCGCCAACCGAGACCGAGCAAGGGTCGCGCCTTCTGAGCGGACCCCTGATCTCGATCCTCTCGGTGGCGGGATTTCTGCTTGTCTGGTACATCGCGGCGGAGATCGCCCAGAGCCGTATGTTGCCGGGGCCGGTGGCCGTGCTGCAATATATCTATAACGAGTCGGTACACGGCGACCTCCTGACCGAGCTCGGCATCACTCTATGGCGGGTGGTGGCCTCCTTCGTGGTGGCGATGGTGATCGGCAGCGTTCTAGGCCTCGCCATGGGCCAGCACCCGGGACTGAATCGCGTTCTGGATCCGTGGCTTATCGTTCTTTTGAACCTTCCTGCCCTGGTGATCATCATTCTCGCCTATGTCTGGTTCGGCCTGAACGAAGCTGCCGCGATCGGCGCCGTGGCGCTGAACAAGATCCCCAATGTCATCGTCACCTTGCGGGAAGGCGCCCGCTCGCTCGATCCCGGGCTCGACGAGATGGCGCGGGCCTACCGCCTGTCGTATTGGAGCAAATTGCGCAATGTCACGCTTCCGCAGCTACAGCCTTATTTCGCCGCCGCGTCGCGATCGGGCCTGTCGCTGATCTGGAAAATCGTGTTGGTGGTGGAGCTGCTTGGCCGCCCGAACGGCGTCGGCTTCGAGCTTCATCTGAATTTCCAACTCTTCAACGTGACCGCCATTCTCGGCTACACGTTGGCCTTCGTCGCCGTCATGCTGGCAATCGAATATCTCCTGGTGCAGCCCATTGAACGACATGCAACGCGCTGGCGTAACAAGCCAGTTTGAAATCCGCATTGAGGACAAGACTTATGTCGGGGCCGACGGCAGCAAGCTGACGGCCATAAGCGAATTCGTCCTCGATGTCGCGCCTGAGAGCATGACCGTGCTGATGGGACCCTCGGGCTGCGGCAAGACCACGTTGCTCAGAATCGTCGCCGGACTCGACGGACGCTACAGGGGCGATGTCGGTCTGCCTCCCGACACGCGTATCGGCCTGATGTTCCAGGAGCCGCGCCTCCTGCCGTGGCGCACGGTGCGGCAGAATATCGAGCTGGTCGCCGCGCCCGATTTCTCGGCGAAAGATCTCGAGCATCTGGCGCAGGCCGTCGGCATCGCCGACATGCTGCCGCGCTATCCGCAAGAACTGTCGCTCGGGCTCGCACGGCGCGTGGCGCTCGCCCGCGCCTTCGCCACCAAGCCCGATCTTCTGCTTCTTGACGAGCCGTTCGTATCGCTCGACGAGCGCACCGCGGACCGGCTCCGGCGGTTGTTGCTCGACGTGTGGCAGGCGCGGCCCACCACGGCGATCCTGGTCACGCACAATGCACGCGAGGCGATTCTGCTTGCCGACCAGCTTGTGCTGCTCGCGCCCCGGCCGACCCGTGTGGTCGCGGTCGAGACAATCGCGGTGCCGCGGGCCGAGCGCGATCCGAAAACGATCGATGCCATCCATGCCGATCTTCTGGCGCGTTACCCCGGCAATTTTTCCAGCCGCTGATATCAGCCGGTGACAGGCGCTGCCACCTTCCGCTGCTGAATGCCGCGCGAGGGGTCGTAAGCCCAGATCGATAGCAACAGGAACACGAACAGGCACCCGGCAACGACCGCAAGTGCCGTCCAGTTGATCTCGCGATAGAGCGCGAAGCGGATAAGCTCGACCGCCCAGGTGAACGGGTTATAGAAGGCGATGTAATAGAGCCAGATGCTGCCTTCCTTGAGCTTCCACAGCGGATAAAGCGCCGATGAGGCGAAAAACATCGGGAAAATCACGAAGTTCATGATGCCGGCGAAATTTTCCAGCTGCTTGATGGTGGAGGACAGCAGCATGCCGAGCGCTCCGAACATCATGCCGGTGAGGATGAGGGCCGGCAACACATAGAGATATTCGATCGGCGGGATGACCAGGCCGAATTCGTGCGGCCAGAACGGGATGGGCGTGGTCCAGATCGCGTGCCAGGCCGGGAGCTGCACGCCGAGGAGTTGCGCCACGATCAGGAAGGCATAGACCTGGAACAGCGAGACGATGACGCTGGCGAACAGGCGCGCGAGCAGCAGGAACCAGCGCGGCAGCGGTGTGGTCAGCAGTACGCGCATCGATCCCATCTCCCGGTCATAGACCATCGACAGTGAACTCTGCATGCCCTGGAACAGCTGGATCATGGCGAGCAGGCCCGGCGTGATGTAGACGTCGTAGGTGATGTAGGTCTGGTAGGGCGGGATGATCGAAATGCCGAGCGCCGCGCGAAAGCCGGCGGCGAAGATGATCAGCCAGATGAGCGGCCGCACAAGCGCGGCGAGAAACCGCTCGCGCTGCTGCATGAAACGCAACATCTCGCGCCAGACGATGCCATAGAAGGCGCGGCCGTAATGGGTAAACGTCATGCGGCGACGTCTTCCTCGGCCGCACCGCCGATCAGGAGCTTAAACGCGCCGCCGAGATCCTTTGCTCCGGTCTCGGCTACCACGTCCTTGGCTACGCCGCGCGCCACGATGCGCCCGCGGTCGAGCACGAGCAGGTCATCGTCGGGCTCGACTTCGTCGAAAAGATGGGTGGCCCACAGCACGCCGATATTCCCGGTGCGGGCCAGATCGTGCACGTGGTTCACGATGGCCGAACGCGTCGGCACATCGAGACCGATGGTCGGCTCGTCGAGTAGGAGAAGCTTCGGGCTGTGCAGCAAGGCGCGCGCGATTTCGACCCGGCGCCGATGGCCGCCGTTTAGGGAGCGTACGCGTTCATGGATGCGCTCCTCCATGTCCAGCGCCGTAAGCGCCCGGAGCATCCGCTCGTCAGCCTCCTTACGGGCCAGGCCTCGCAGCGAAGCGAAGTAACGCAGATTCTGCTTCACGGTGAGATCGAGATCGAGCGTCGGCTGCTGGAACACGACCCCGAGAGGCCCAAGGGCGCGCGAGCCCCACTCGGACGCCGCCTTGCCGCAAATCTCGATGCGGCCCGTGGGTGCGTCGAACAGGCGGGTGATGAGCGAGAACAGCGTGGTCTTGCCGGCGCCGTTCGGTCCAAGCAGGGCAGTGACCTTGCCGGGATAGACCTCGAAGCTCACATCGTCGAGAGCGCGCTTCGCCCCGTACCAATAGGACACATTCTTGACGGTGAGGACGGGGGCCGGACCGGAACCCTTTCCAGACGCTTCTTTCTGCATGCGTCTCTATATCAGGTATCTGGCGCCAGGTGCCAACCCCTTGGCGAGGCTTCAAGGCTGAAACCCGACACCGGATATCCGGAAGCCTGTTCACCCAGAAGAAGGGCATTGTATACTTCCGAACCCAAATAATCTGTTATCCTCCCGATCTGATTGAACGGGGGTGATACTTGTTACCAGCGACAGTAACTATTGAGAGCGTCCGTCGTTTCTGGGAAGACAACCCTGTAGCTGCTGAGGGCATAGCTGCACCGCTTAGCAGTCCAGAATATTTCCGATGTTTCGATGAAATCCGTGAAGCGCAGGACTGCGAGCCCTACGCTTATTCGAATCTGATTCACGGCTATGAGATGAGCCATGGCAAGCGCGTCCTAGATGTTGGATGCGGTAACGGCTATGTCTTGTCGCGTTACGCAAGACGCGGTGCCGAGGTCCATGGCGTCGATTTGACCGGCACCGCAGTCAAACTTTCGCGTCGTCGTTTCGAGATCGAGGGGATACACGGGTCTTTCCAGCAGATCGACGGCGTTCACCTCCCCTATCCGGACCATCATTTCGACATCGTCTGTTCAATGGGCGTCCTGCATCATATCGCCGATCCTGCACCTTTGGTCGCGGAGATGCGCCGCGTGCTTAAGCCGGGCGGTGAGATCATCGTCATGCTCTATCATCGTTACAGCTACAAATATGTCGTGCTGTTTCGACTGAAACGTCTATTCGATCCTCGCTATCGCAGCATGACTCAGCAGGACGCCCTCAACCGCAACGACGGCGCCGCTTGCCCTCTTGCCATGGTGTATAGCAAGGGCGAGGCCATTGCCCTGCTGCGCTACTTCGATCAGCATGTCTGCCGCCTAAATCAGCTCTCTTACCGGCAGCTCTTCCTTGTGGGACCGCTCGCCCGTCTCGCTCGCGCCGTGCTGCCATCTGAATGCGACACCTGGTTGGCGCGGTACTTCGGCTGGGCGCTATATGTCACGGCGCGGAAGCCTTAGCCTTCCGCTTTGGCTTTAGTTTTGGCGTTGCTGGCGGTGGCGTTTACGCGATCTTCCTTAGTTGCTCCTCGAAAGCCGCCTCGCTTTCATCGTAGCCGAGTTCGCGGGCAACCTAAATACGGCTTGGATAGGACAGGTATTGGAACCCCGTTTCTTAGGGGGAGAAATGGGATTGCCCTTGGTTTGCCAAGTATACAATAGCCAAAAAAGAAGCCGCCCCGGAGGGCGGCTTCCCTTTGTTCTAGATTCGGGCTTGCGGCTTAGAAGAATATGATGCCGCCGACCTGGAACAGGTTGAAGTCGTCGAAGCCCTGGCCAACCCGCTGTGAGTTGATAACCGTGCCTGTGCCAGCAACGAAGTTGGCGCCAACGAAGTCTATGCTGACGTCCTGATGCTGCCACCTGGCGAACAGGTGCATGGCGGCCGAGTCGATCTCCTGGACCACACCCAGTCCCCAGCGCTGCACTTCGGATCCTGTCACGAACAGGCCAGTATCGACACCAATAACAGGTGCACAGAAGGTACCTGCGCTGCCTCCAAGACCGGCGAACGCGCCGCACTGGTTATTACCCGCAAAGCCGTTGAACTGATTGTTATACTGGCCGTACTCGCCATAGAGCACAGTAGCACCCGCCGGGTTCCAAGTCCTCTTGATGAAGGGTTTCAGGTACCAGACATCCGTATCGGCAAAACCCTGGTTCCTGTCAGTGACAGGGTTGAAGTAACTCCCGTCGAGGCTGTCGTTCTGGTACATGCCGTAAAGGCCGAGTCCTGAAGGCACGTGCATAACTGTTGCACCGGCCTGATGCAGGTTAACATCTGCACCTGAATTTGTTGCCACCAGCAAATTGCCGTCCATGTGCGTGTACGAATAGGCGGCCGACACTTTGAAGTTGCCCCAATCACCGTTGTAGAACACGGCAATGTCATAGGCATCGATATTCGGAGCACCTATGGCAAATGGGACACCACCCATCGGAATGCTCTCGAGGAACTCGGTCCAGCTCGCCTCGAAGCGGAAGCCGCCCCAAGTTGGCGAGTCGTAGCGCACGCCGCTTTGCGGAGCGCCATAGCAGTCCACGCCGATATTGCCGACGCCCGAGTTGCACTGCACCGGCGTAGTCAGACCAGAAAGGCCTGCCAGACCCCCGACGCCAGCGCCTTTGGGCCGCAGAAAGAAGCCACTGCCTTCAAACAACACCGCGTTCGATTCGATGACCGTGCCCGAAATGTCGGCAAGAACCGCCGGGTTGTCAGAGGCCGGGCTCAGATAACCCCAGTTGAGCGCACCCCAGGTATCGCTTTTCAGAAAAATGTAGGAATACAGCGTGTTGATACCGCTGAGGAGACCCGAGTCTTCGTTGAACTGGTCGGAATTGATACCGAACACGTTGCCATCCTGAATCTGGCCAGCAAACGCGCCCGGAACCGTGACAGTGATGTTGTAGCCGCCAGACCAGCCCGGTGCGATCGTCGCGCTGCCGGTAATGGCGAAGCGGCTCGCCAAGTCCGCGTCCTTGTCGCCGACATGGCCTTCGGAGATGTCCCCATCATCCCACCAGTTGACGGTCTTGACGACCCAACCGGAAAGCGTCACCGACACCTTCTTGTTGCCCTTACGGACGGTCGTCGCCTCGAGCTCGGCCACCCGCTCCTCGAGATCTGCGCAGCAATCGCCGCCTAAGTCGGCCGCTTTAGCGGGCCCAGAGCTCAGGGCGTAACCCCCGAGCGTCAAGCCAAACGCGGCTGCGATGGCGATGCGGCTGGATGTTTTTGTCAGTCCCCCAAACATGTCCATCTCCACCTTCCCTGATAAATTGCCTAAATCCAAACTCTCGCTTCGAATTGGCCTCTCGGCACCGTTTTGGCGAACCCCCGCCATAGTCCCTGGGCAGAAATCCCCCCGAAGAGAGTTCTGATCTGTGCTTATACGCGTTCCGGCAGGAAGGTAAATTGCTATCAAAGCGGGCGCGGTCGTTTTTGGCCTTCTTGTGACATTTCCGCCACGAATTTGGGGTGGAAAAAACGCGCGGGCGCCGGTTTTGACAATGCCAGAAAATCACCTGATGTCAAGAGCTTGGGAGTATCCGCAGAGCGTAACGAGGGGTTTCCCCAGGGCTCCGGCTGTGGTGATCTCGATCCGCGTCGGCGAGACGTGGACTGCCTAATCAGGTGGCAGATTGGCAGCGTTCTGCTCCTCAGCGCGATTCTCTATCCTTGCTAATACTCTGGGGTTTTCTTGGCCGAAAAATGTGGTCTTTACGCGCCGGACTGCTCAATCACGAGAGCCCAACCAGTTGCAGCGAATCGTGTCCGCGGCTCCGCCAGGCCATTGATTGCTCCCGGTCATGCGACAATCCGCTGCCGCCTGGAACGGCTTGGTTTCCTTGTGAGGCGGCCCTTATTAGGATACTTCCTTGGAACGCCTCTAAGACTTGAGTTTTCTGGGCTCGACGACGATATCTGACGGCGAGCACCCAAAAATGACAGAACGGCGAATGGCCGAGGTCTAGGGTAGTTGGGCATGGATTACGAGAATCGCTTTCGCCGACATCTTGAGTCGCTGCACCAGGAAGGCCGCTACCGGGTCTTTGCCGACCTGAAGCGCCGTTGCGGTGCCTATCCGATCGCCGACCATTTCAGCCCCGACGGAACGCGAGGCGTGACTGTCTGGTGCTCCAACGACTATCTCGGCATGAGCCAGAATCCGGCTGTGCGCGCCGCCATGCATGAAGCGATCGACGAAGTTGGCGCCGGCTCAGGCGGCACACGCAATATCGCCGGCACCACCCATTATCACGTGGAGCTCGAGGCCGAGCTTGCCGATCTGCATGACAAGGAAGCGGCTCTTCTCTTTACCTCGGCCTATATCGCCAACGAGGCGACGCTCTCAACGCTCGTCAAATTGATCCCCGGCACGGTGATCTTCTCCGACCAGAAGAACCATGCCTCGATGATCGAGGGAATCCGCCATGGCGGGGGCGAGAAGCACATCTTCCGTCACAATGACCTGGAGCATCTCGAAGAGCTGCTCAAGCAAGTGCCGGTCTCGACGCCGAAGATTATCGCCTTCGAGAGCGTCTATTCCATGGACGGCAATATCGCCCCGATCGCTGCGATCTGCGATCTCGCCGAGAAATATCATGCGCTGACCTATCTCGACGAAGTGCACGCCGTCGGCCTTTACGGCCCGCGGGGCGGCGGTATCGCGGAGCGCGACGGTGTGATGCATCGCATCGACATCATCAACGGCACGCTGGCCAAGGGCTTCGGCGTCATGGGCGGCTATATCGCCGCGAGCAGGGATTGTTGCGACGCCATCCGCTCCTATGCGCCGGGCTTCATCTTCACCACATCACTCGCCCCGGCGCTGGCCGCAGGCGCTCTGGCCTCGATCCGTCACCTGAAGCGGAGCGAAGTCGAGCGCGCACGGCTCAATGAGCGGGTACGCAAGCTAAAAGGCCTGATGGCCGAGGTCCGGCTGCCGGTGATCGAGAATCCGAGCCATATCGTTCCGGTCATGGTCGGCGATCCAGTTCATTGCAAGGCGGTCACCGATACGCTGCTCACCCGCTATGGCATCTATGTGCAGCCGATCAACTACCCGACGGTGAAGCGCGGCACCGAGCGTATGCGTTTCACGCCCTCGCCGGTGCATACCGACGCGCAGATGGCCCATCTGATCAAGGCGCTGACGGAACTCTGGGCCGCCTGCCCAGTCGCCAACGGTCAATATGTGAGGTTGGCGGCCGAATAGGCCCCCGCCTGCCTACCAGGCGACGCGCATGCCGGCCTTGCCGCTCAAACCGTCGATATCGTCGCCGAAGATGACGTCGAGCTTGGCGAACACGGCGGTGCCGGCGCCGGGCGTAAAGAGATTGGCGCCGAGCGATACTTCTCCCCAGATGTCGTCATGGCCGTCCTCGAAGCGGAAAGTGGTGCCCGTCGAGGTGAGCGTCGCCTGATTGGCGTCCGAGAGTGCGCCCCACAGACTGCCGATAACGAACGGCTCGAGCACCGTGGTCCCCCAGATTGGCGTGGAGGTGCCGACCCTAAGGCCAAGGCGTCCGCGCCACGCCGCCTCGTCGTCGAAGGACACCGTATTGCCGGCGAGCGAGAAGCCGTCGATATCAGCCCAGGTCACGAGGATGGTGGCCAGAGGCTCGATGAACGGGCCGCCGGTGAACGAGCCGAAACGGTAGCCGCTGTCGGTGCGCAAGCCCACCGTGGTGACGTCGAGCGAGCTGGGGAAGCCAAGCGTTGCGGTCTCGAGTTCGAGCAGATGCACGTTGAGCAATGTGTCGACGAACAACCCGCCCTTGAGATAGGTGGCATAACCGCCGACCTGTCCGCCCGAGAAGTCGAAGGCGCGGCCGAGCTGGTCGTAGTCGAGATCGGCATTGACGAAGCCGCCCAGCATGCCGAACACCAGGATGTCGTTGGCCGAGAGGAAATCGCGCTTGCCGAGATCGAGACCCATCTGCCAATCGATGATGTCGAGCTCGCGGTCGAGATTGAATTGGTAGTTGCGGCCGAAGGCGGTCACGCTCTCGCTCTTGTCGCGATCGAGCCAGGCGCCGGCACCCCTTGCCCAGACCGCAGGCGTGAAGGCTGCCGGCGCGCCATCGGCCTGTGCGCCGGTCGGGTCATAGGCAATGGGCGCCACGCCGCCGTTCAGGAGCACGCGCAGATCGGCGGTGCGGTCGAGCCAGGTCGAAGAGCTGAGATACCAGATATCGTGCGCCGCGGTGACGATCTGCGGCAGCAGACGCGCGCCGGGGCCGGCGAAGTTCCTAAGCTCGAAGATGCCGCTTCCGGTCGGCTCAAAGAACATGTCGTAATTAAAAAAGCCGGTGTCGATCGGCTCAGGTAGATAGAAGGCGTCCTTCTTCACATTGCCGTTCACATACACGACCGGAATGCCCACGGTATTGAGCGAGCCCGGGCCGGGATTGGTGTTGTTGACCGCTACCGGCGTCCTGCCGCTGACATTGCCGTTGATGATCAGATTATCGGCGGTGGACCCCGGCGGTCCGAGAAAGGCGTCGACCGCAAGCCGCGAATTCCCGGAGGCGGCAAAGTTGAGGTCCCTGCCGCCCACCGTGTTGGAGACCTCGAACACGTCGCCGACCTGATTGTCCTGCAGCGTGATCCGGCCCTGGTTTTCGAAGCGGTCGAGATTGATGAAGGAACTGCGCTCGCGCTGGCCGGGATTGGTGGCGGCCAGGATGGTCGCGCCAGCCTCGTTGCGGAACAGATCGCTGCCGCCGAAGAAGTTGCTGGTGCGCTTGGTCTCGAACACGCCACCCGCCTGGTTGAGGAAGGTGTCGGCTTCATCCGTCATGTTGACGAACCCGACAATGCGGCCGGTGTTGATGATGTCGACGCTCGCGCCGCGGCCGAGCATGGGATTGAAAAACGTCGCGCCGCCGCCGTCGATGGCCAGAAGCGACGACGCCGAAACGTAACCCGAATTGACGATGGTGGTGGCGGTGTAGCTGAAAGTGGCGATGCCCGCGGTTCCGCCAAACACCGACCCGGAATTCTCGATGGCAACCGGGCTGGTGGGACCCTGGGTGGCGGCGAAAATGCCGACCCCCGCCGCGTTCGCGCCGTTGCCGATTGAAACCCGGACATCGCCCCGGTTGACGATGCTGACCGGATTGCCGGGGGGAGAGTAGCCAAAAAAGCCGGTGAGCCCCAGAAGACCGGCAGCCAGGGTTCTGTCGCCGTTGCCGGCGATCACTTCGACATCGCCGGTGTTCACGATGCTGACGGGGCCGGTTCCGGGGTAGTAGTGATAGACGTTCGCCGCGACGCCAGCGGCAATAGAATAGTCGCCGTGGCCGAGAATGGCCTTGACGTCGCCGTGATTGACGATGGCGATCGGGCTCGCGCCGGTGCCCACGGCAATGCCGCTGGCGCGTGCATAATAGCCATTGCCGGTGGATGACACGATGTCGCCGCGGTTCTCGACGCTGATCGGGCTGTCGAAATAGGTCGATACGAGCCTGATGCCGCCACTCTGGGCGAAATCGGCATTGCCGACATTGGCTGCAAGATTGCCGTTGTTCACCACATTGATCGGGCTGCCCGCTCGACCCGTGCGCACATCGATGCTGTAGGCTCTGTACGTTCCGTCTGTCGTAACGTCTCCCCGGTTGATGATGTCGACCGGGCTGTTGAGTGAATTCGTGTCCGCGACAATGCCGTAGGCATAGCCATTACGAATAGTCGATACGATATCGCCTTCATTATCGATGGCGATGGGACTGTTCTGGTCGCCATAAACTGTGTTCGCAAAGATGCCGTAAACACTTGAGCGGTAGGCGAACCCGCCTGTGACGTGGAGGTCGCCGGTGTTCACGATGGTGATGGGCTGATCAGTGCTCGGCACCTGGAGATCGCGGAAATTTGCGTAAATGCCAAAGGCCCGCGAGTTGCGGGCAGCGCCTATCGTCACGGCGAGATCGCCGTGATTCTCGATGCCGATACTGGTTGTCGTCCCCAAGGCCAGCGCCGCAACACCAGCCGTCATGGTGTCATTGCCGTTGCCGGAGGTCACTTTGGCGTCGCCCCGGTTGAAGATGTCGATGTCGCTGTCTGCACCGACGGTGACGCCAGCCACACCGAAGGTATACAGGCCGTCGCCGTTGCCGTTCTTCACCATGAGATCGCCTCTGTTGGTGATGACGACGGGACTGGTGTCGTAGAGGGAGCGTCCCAGAATGCCGGTGGCAACGGCGTAGTTCCCATCGCCCGCCGTCGCCCTGAGCTCGGCGTCGTTGAAAATTTCGATGGGACTGTTGACGCCATACGAGAAGGCGATAAGACCCGATACGTCGGCGCCGAAGCCGTCGCCGACAACCGCCCTGACGTCGCCATGGTTCTCGATTCGGGTGGGCGTGTTGTAGCCCCGAACATCCGCAACGACGCCTAAGACGTGGATTTCGGTGCCGTCGCCACCGGTCACCGAGATGCCGCCAAGTTCACGATCTCGATGGAACTGTTAGAACCATTGAAGCTACCGATGCCGAACGCCTGTGAGAAGTCGCCATTGCCGGTCGTCGCCCTGAGCTCACCGCTATTCCGGATGGAGACGGGACCGGGGCCAGGGCTGGCAAAAACACCGTCCGCGACAATGCCGGCGGCGTAGGAGCCGGGGCCGGTTGCGTTCGCCACGATGTCGCCGCGGTTCACGATGTCGATCGGGCTGCTCGTGTAGGCTGTAAACGCGACAATGCCAATCCCGTAAATCCCGCCAGGAGTGTTGGCCGTGATGTCGTTGTTGTTGACGATGTCGATCCGGCTGTTGGTGCCATCTGTTAGGGCGCGAATGCCGAAAGCCTGAACCGCATCTTGGGAGATCAGCTCGCCGCTATTGTCCACATCGATGAACAGGCCGTCGCCACCGGTACTGAGATCGATGGCGATACCCGCATTGTTGGTGATGTCGAAGGCGTTGTTGCAGACGATCGGATCGGTGTTCAAGTTGATGAGGATCGGGCCGCCGGGAGGCTGAGGACAAAACACGACCGCCTCGGCCGGCGCCGGCACAATCAGGCTGCCGATCAGGAGCGTCGAAGCGAGCGCGGTGCCGAGCAGCAGCGATTTGCGCCGAACCGGCGGAAGCAGAAAAATTCTATGCTGTTGGGGCTTGAGACCACGCGCAGAACTAGCGCGCCGCAATCGCCGCGACGCGGGCATCCCCCGGTGTCTGCGGTGCCCCATCGCGGTCCCCCCCGACGCGCGCGGTTCAAGCAATCGAACTCTAGAGAAGGGTACGGGAAGGCATTAGTGCATTCGAGCAACAGTAAACAGTTGCTGGGCTCGGAACGGCGGTAACCGGGCCTGTCGAAGTGTTGCAATATTCGCTCCACGGGAAGGAATTTGCGCAACAGCCCTCCGGCACGTCGGGTCCATTGCGGCGAAGCCCGGTTTGAGAAAATATTTTCATCATATTCACCTATATCGGAACAATCTTCCTCCTTTCCGCTTTGAACTCCTTACGAGAGCAAACATTTTCCACTAAATTGAGGCGCTACGGTAGCGCGGAACTCGGGCGATATGGCGATGCAGGCCGGTGCGGCTTCCACGATGTCATTATTAGTGGCGCGGGCCCTGTGGGCCTGTTCGCCGTGTTTCAGCTCGGCCTCGCCGAGCTGAAAGCGTATCTCGTCGACTGCGGCTCCTGAAGGTGGCCTGACATGTATCTCACCGTGCGCATGCCCGACGGCACCACCCACCGGCTTGAAGCCTTGGAGGGCTGGCGCGTCATGGAAGTGATCCGCGACTGGGGCTTGCCGATCAAGGCCGAGTGCGGCGGCGCCTGCGCCTGCGCCACCTGCCATGTCTGGGTCGGGGAAGAGTGGGTGTCCAAGCTCGTGCCACCTTCCGGCGAGGAACTGGAAATGCTCGACGGCGCCTTTCAGGTTGACGCGCGCTCTAGGCTCTGCTGCCAGATCATCATGAACAAGGATCTCGACGGACTGGAAGTCGAGCTCGCGCCGGAGAGCCTCGCCGATATGCCCGAACCGATCGCGGTGGGAGGATAGGACCATGCGGACCTTCCCCATCTTCGTGAGCTTCGAGGGCAAGCCGCCGCTCGTAACCGGAGGCGGCGAACTCGCGGCTGTCAAGACGCGCCTCCTGCTGAAGCGCGCGCCGTCGGTGGACGTCGCCGCCGAACACCTGGTGCCGGAGCTTGCCAAGCTCGCGGAAGCCGGCCTCGTGGCCCTGGTGCCGGCGCGGCCGGGCATCGATCAATTGCGCGGGCGGCCGCTGGTGATCGCCGCGACCGAGGACGATGAAGAAGATACGCGCGTGTCGGCCATCGCCCGGGCGCTTGGCGTGCCGGTCAACGTTCCCGACCGGCCCGAGCTTTGCACATTCGCCCTGCCGGCAATCGTCGATCGCGGCGAGGTGACCGTGGCCATCGGCACCTCGGCCGCCGCGCCTGTGCTGGCACAGCGTCTCCGCGCCTGGCTCGAGCGCGAACTGCATCCGCGGCTCGACGCACTTGCCAAGCTCGCCGGTGAGTTTCGTAGCACCGTGGCCGAGCGCGTGCCCTCAGGTCCACCGCGCCGCAAATTTTGGGAAGCTGTGTTCGAAGGCGCCGCCGCCGAAGCCATGCTCGAAGGCGACGAGAAGAAGGCGCGCGGCCTGATCGGCACGGCCATCGACGAGGCGGCAGAAGCCGCGCCTGCGCGCGGCCGCGTGCTGCTGGTCGGCGGCGGCCCGGGCGATCCGGAGCTTCTCACCATGAAGGCAATCCGCGCCCTGAAATCGGCTGACGTTATTCTTTACGACCGGCTGGTCGGCGATGGCGTTCTCGATCACGCGCGCCGCGAGGCCGAACTGATCCCGGTCGGCAAGGCCAAGGGTGCGCATAGCATGCAGCAGGCGGAGATCAACGCCCTGCTCGTCGAGCATGCGCGCGCCGGCAAGACCGTGGTGCGGCTGAAAGGCGGTGATCCCTTCATCTTTGGCCGTGGCGGCGAGGAGCTTGATGCATTGCGGGCGGAAGGCATCGCCGTGGAGATCGTTCCCGGCGTTACCGCCGGCATCGCCGCAGCCGCAAGCCTACAGATCCCCCTCACCCATCGCGACGTGTCGCACACCGTCACATTCCTGTCCGGCCATGAGGCGGGCGGCGAGGATCCCTCCTTCGAGCATCTCGATCTCGCCGCGCTTGCCGCCGGGAAGAACACGCTGCTCGTCTATATGGGCGTTTCCACCGCCGGCGTGATTGCCAAGAAGCTGCTGGAAGCCGGCTTCGCCCCCACACTTCCCGTCATGGCGGTGGAGAATGCGAGCCGCGACGACGAGCGCCGGGTGCTTGCCACCATCGCCGATCTCGCCGCGAGCCCCGAGCGTCTCGGGCTCAAAAGCCCCGCAGTGCTCATCTTCGGCGAGGTTGCCGGGCTGCCGGCGAGCGGCATCGTCGAAGACATCCTCGCTCTAGAGGAGGTCAAGCGTCGTGCCTAATGTCGTGACCGCCAACCGCCTCACCGACGGCATCGTCGTTTATCTCGCGCCTGACGGCGGCTGGGTAGAGGATATCGCGCGGGCGCGCTTCGCCGAAACCGAAGAGGAGACCACGGCGCTCGAAGCGATTGGCGAAAAAGCCGTCAAGGACCGCATCGTCGTGGCCATGTATGCCATGCCGGTCGAGATCAAGGACGGCGAAGTCGATCCCCTTTCCGTGCGCGAGAAGATCCGCGCCGCCCACCGCACCACGTTGACCAAGGATTGGTACGATGTACCGCTATGACGAGTTCGACCACGCTTTCGTACGCGAACGCGTGGCGGAATTTACCGATCAGGTTGAGCGGCGCCTCGCCGGTCAGTTGACCGAGGACGAGTTCCGTCCCTTGCGCCTGCGGAACGGCCTCTATCTGCAGCTGCACGCCTACATGCTGCGCATCGCCATTCCCTATGGCGTGCTCAGCCCGCGTCAGTTGCGTCAGCTCGCCATGATCGGCCGGCGCTGGGACCGTTCTTACGGTCATTTCACCACGCGGCAGAACCTGCAATTCAACTGGGTCAAGCTGGTTGATATCCCCGACGTGCTCTCCGCGCTCGCCGATGTCGAGATGCACTGCATCCAGACCAGCGGCAATTGCGTGCGCAACGTCACTGCCGATCCCTTCGCCGCCGCCGCTAATGACGAGCTGGAGGACCCGCGCCCCTGGTGCGAAATCCTGCGCCAATGGTCGACGCTGCACCCGGAATTCTCGTGGCTGCCGCGCAAGTTCAAGATCGCCATCTCCGGCGCGGCGGAAGACCGCGCGGCCATCGCCTTCCACGATATCGGCCTGAAAATCGTGCGTGGGCCGAACGGCGAGAACGGCTTCCGCGTGCTAGTTGGTGGCGGCATGGGCCGCACGCCCTATGTCGGACAGGAGATCCGGTCGTACCTCCCGAAGGAGCACCTGCTCTCCTATATCGAGTCGATCCTGCGCGTGTACAATCTTCACGGGCGCCGCGACAATATCCACAAGGCGCGCATCAAGATCCTGGTGAATACACTCGGCATCGACAAATTCCGCGAGGATGTCGAGGCCGACTGGGAGGCCACACACAAGAGCACCATCGATCTGCCCGATGAGGAGCGCCGGCGGATCATGTCCTATTTCGCGCCGCCCGATCTTGCGCCGTGTCCGATCCGCGATGAAAAGCTCGATCAGCGCCGCGAGACCGACCCGGCCTTCGCCAACTGGCTCAAGCATAATGTCAGGGCGCATCGCGTGCCGGGCTATTCCACCGTGGTCATCTCGCTGAAGGAGCCGGGACGCACACCGGGAGATGCATCGTCGGAAACGATGGAACTTGTCGCCGATCTCGCCGAACAGTTCGGCCATGATGAGATCCGCGTCAACTACACGCAGAATCTGATGCTGCCGCATGTCGCGACCTCCGACGTCACCGCGCTCTACGACATCCTGCGCGCTAACGGCCTTGCCACCGGCAATCACGATTTGCTCGGCGACATGATCTGCTGCCCGGGTCTGGACTATTGCAATCTCGCCAATGCGCGTTCGATTCCCATCGCCAAGGAGATCGCCAAGCGCTTCGAGGATCCCGCGCGCCAGGAGCTGATCGGCCCGTTGCGGCTCAACATGTCCGGCTGCATCAATGCCTGCGGCCATCACCATTCCGGCAATATCGGCATTCTCGGCGTCGACAAGAAAGGCACCGAGCTCTACCAGATCTCGCTCGGCGGCAGTCCCAAGGACGACGCCGCCGTCGGCACCATTATCGGCCCGGGCTTCCGCGCCGAAGCCGTGCCGCAGGCCATCGACACGATTATCGACACCTATCTCGCCCATCGCAGCGACGGCGAGACCTTCCTGGATACCTGGCGGCGCGTGGGCGCGACCCCCTTCAAGGAGGCGCTCTATGGTGCTGGTTGATCTCGCCACCGGCACGCTGGTGAGCGACCCGGCCGAGGTCGCGACCGTGCTCGAACCGACCGCCGATACGGACACGCTTGCCGCGGCGGCTTCCGGCAATGCCGGGCCGGTCGCCATCCGCTTCCCCGTGTTCAATGACGGGCGCGGCATCAGCCTGGCGCGGCTGCTGCGCGATCGTCACGGCTTCACCGGCGAGATCAGGGCGATCGGCCATCTCATTCCCGACCTGGCCCAGTTCCTGCTGCGCTCAGGCTTCGATACCGCCGAGATCGCCGATCCGGAGCAGGCGCACGTGTGGAAATCCTCAGTCGAGCGCATCAAGCACAATTACCAGCCCGCGTTCCGCAATCCGCTGCCGCTGCGCTGGAGCGCCGCGCGCACCGAAGCGGCCGACCTCGATCAGCGGCTTGCCAAGATCAAGACGCTGACCGACCGCATCCGCGAGGTGGGACGCCGGATCGAGGGACGCATCGTCTTTTCCACCAATCTCGGGCTCGAGGATCAGGCCATTCTGCACGCCGTCGCCGAATCCGGCGTCGATGTCGACGTTTTCACCCTCGACACCGGACGCCTGTTTCCCGAAGTGCTGGAGACGGTCGAATTGTCGGAATTGCGCTATGGGCTTCGCATCCGCCTGGTCGCACCCGAGGCAAGCGAAGTCGAGGCACTGGTCGCCCGTGACGGCGTGTTCGGTTTCAGGGATTCGGTTGCGAACCGCAAGGCCTGCTGCGACATCCGCAAGGTGCGCCCGCTGAACCGTGAGCTCAAAGGGGCGCAGGCCTGGATCAGCGGATTGCGCCGGGAGCATTCCGAGGAGCGTGCCAATGTACCGCTCGCCGCCTGGGACGATGCGCGGGCGCTGGTGAAGATCAATCCCGTCGCCGAGTGGTCGACGCAAGATCTCACCGCTTATATCGCCGCCAACAACATTCCGGTGAATCCGCTGCATGCCCGCGGTTTCGTCTCAATTGGTTGCGCGCCCTGCACCCGCGCCGTGCAGCCCGGCGAGTCTCCCCGCGCCGGCCGCTGGTGGTGGGAGAACGAGGAGAAGAAGGAGTGCGGCCTTCACCTCAATCCGAAACGCAAGGGGGGAAGAGCCGCATGACTGCGCTGACCTCACATCTGAAGCTGCTTGAGGCCGAGAGCATCCATATCTTCCGCGAGGCGGCGGCGCAGTTCCGCACGCCGGTCCTGCTCTATTCCATCGGCAAGGACTCGACCGTACTCTTGCATCTTGCCCGCAAGGCCTTCTGGCCGGCCAAACCTCCCTTCCCGATGCTGCACATCGACACCACGTGGAAGTTCCGCGAGATGATCGCCCATCGCGACAAGACTGCGCGCGAGTTCGGCCTCGACCTGATCGTGCATACCAATCATGACGGTCTTGCCCGCGGCATCAACCCTTTCGACCATCCGCCGTCCGTCTATACCGATGTGATGAAGACCGTGGCATTGCGGCAAGCGCTCGATACGGGCGGTTTCGATGCGGCCTTCGGCGGCGCCCGTCGCGACGAGGAAGCCTCACGCGCCAAGGAGCGCGTGTTCTCCTTCCGCGCCCAGGGCCATCGCTGGGAACCGCGCCGCCAGCGCCCCGAGATGTGGCAATTGCTGAATGGCCGCCTCGGCAAGAGCGAGACCGTGCGCGTGTTTCCCCTGTCGAATTGGACCGAGGGCGATGTGTGGCGCTACATCGCCCTGGAGAAACTCGCAGTCGTGCCGCTCTATTTCGCGGCCGAGCGGCCGGTTGTGACCCGGGACGGCCAGCTCATTATGGTCGACGACGAGCGCATGCGATTTCTCCCCGGCGAGAGGCCGCAAATGCGCCGCGTGCGCTTCCGCACGCTTGGCTGCTGGCCGCTGACCGCGGCTATCGAGTCGGAAGCAAGCGACATCGACGCGGTGGTGGAGGAGACGCTCGCCGCGCGTGTGTCGGAACGGGCCGGGCGCCTGATCGACCACGATACGGCAGGCGCCATGGAGATGAAGAAGCGTGAGGGGTATTTCTGATGACTCTGGCTGCGCTCCAAGAAGACGTCCGGGTTGAGCCGAGGGCAGCGCGCGCCGCGCGAAGCGACGCCATGCTCAGGCTGCTCACCTGCGGCTCCGTCGACGACGGCAAGTCGACGCTGATCGGCAGGCTGTTATGGGATGCGGCCGGCGTCACCGAGGACCAGCGCATGGCGATCGCACTCGCCTCGCAAAATCGCGCGATCAACGGCGAGAAGATCGATTTCAGTCTGCTGCTCGACGGCCTTCAGGCCGAGCGCGAGCAAGGCATCACCATCGACATCGCCTGGCGCTATTTCGAGACGCAAAACCGCCGCTTCATCATCATCGATTCGCCCGGACACGAGCAATATACGCGCAACATGGCAACGGGCGCTTCGCACGCCGACATCGCCATCCTGCTCATCGATGCACGCCACGGCGTGAAGCGCCAGACCCGCCGCCACGCCGCCATCTGCAATTTAGTCGGCATCAAGAAGGTGGTGCTCGCCGTCAACAAGATGGACCTGATCGACTGGGACGAGGCGCGCTATCGGGCAATCGAAGCCGACTTCCAGGCGCTTGCCGGCAATTTCTCTTTCGCCGAAGTGGTCACCATTCCCGTGGCGGCGCTCTCCGGCGACAATGTCGTGCAGCGTTCCGCGCGCATGCCCTGGTATGACGGAACGACGTTGCATGAATATCTGTCTAACGTCGATCCAAAGGCCGAGCCGGTCGATGCGCCGTTCCGCCTGCCGGTGCAGCTTGTGCTGCGCGCCGGCGGCGACTTCCGCGGTTATGCCGGCACGGTTACCTCGGGAAGCATTAATGTCGGTGACCGCATCGTCGATGCACGCAGCGGCCTTGGCGCCACGCTGACCCGCATCGCCACTATGGATGGCGACCGTGCCACGGCAGGCAAAGGCGACGCCGTAACGCTCGTTCTCGACACCGATCTCGACATTTCCCGCGGCGCCGTCCTGTCCGAGTTGCCGCGCCGTCCGGTCAATGCCGACGTGATCGAGGCGCGCCTTGTCTGGCTGTCAGAGTCACCCTTCGACCCCGAAGCCGGCTATCTCCTGCGCACAGCCACCGACCTCACGCCCGTGACCAGCGTCAGTGTCTCGGCGCTCATCGATTTCGAGACGCTCGCTTCTTCGCCCGCGCATTCCTGCGGAATGAACGACATTGCCGATTGCCGTATTCTGCTCGGCCGGCCCACGCCCATCGATCTCTTCAGCGACTTGCCACTCACCGGGAATTTCGTGCTGGTCAGTGCTATTGACGGCGCCACCGTGGCCGGCGGCGTCATCACCTGGGCGCAGGCCGGCGCCGCTTCCGTCGGCGATAACGTCCTGGTGCTCGATCGCGCGCTGCTCGCACGCGGGGTGTGTGCCGATCTTGGCAATTCTCCGGCGGATGAGGCGGAGTTCAATCGCCGCGCGCAAGAAGTAGCGCTGATCCTCCGTTCGGCCGGCGTGCCCGTGGTGATCGATCTTTAAGACCGATCCGGCTCAGCCTTCCTTGAAGGTCCGCGCCACCTGATCCTCGAGAGGCTTGATCACGTAGGACAGCACGCTGCGCTTCCCGGTCTGAATAAATGCCTCGACCGGCATGCCCGGAACGAGCTTCAGTCCCTTGAGATTGCCTATCTCGTTCTCATCGATTGCGAGTCGAACGATGTAAAACTGCGCGCCGGAATGCGGGTCTTGGCTGAGATCACTGCGCATGTTCTGGTCGACCTGGATGATCTGCAATTCGACCTCGGCGATCCTGCCCTTGGCCTGGGCCATTGCCGCGACAAGCGTGCCGCTCTCGCCATCCAGCCGCACGGCCTCGCGTTCAAGCGCCATGATGCGGTTGATCTGTACGAGATTCTTGTCCCATAGCCCGCGCACCGCCTCGAGCTCCTTGTTGACGAGCACGATCTCTTCCTTCTTGGCGCCCGTCTGTTCTTCAAGTCCGGTGATTTCCTGACGCAACTGCGCGATGCGCTCGTTCAATTGCGACTTCTCGCCTTCCCGCGCATTCCTGCGCAGCTCGAAGAGCTTTGCCTCGCCGTCCAGAAGTTTCGCAACAGTATCGTCATCCTTGCGCGCCACAAGATCGGCCGGGAAATCGACGGTTTCAGCGCCGACCTTCTCGGCCTCAAGCCGCGCCCACGTGCCATGAGTTCGTCGATGGTCTTAACGACGATGCCAAGATTGGCCTTCGTCTGGGTGGCGTCGAGCCGCATTACAACTTCGCCGGCCTTGACATGATCGCCATCGCGCACGAACAGCTCGCCGACCACGCCACCGGTCGGGTGCTGCACTTTCTTGACGCTCGATTCAACGACAAGGAAACCCGAGGCGATCACCGCGCCATAGATTTCTGTGCTCGCCGCCCAGGCGCCGATGCCCCCGATCAAAGCGGCTACTGCCAGGAACCCGATAAGGATATGCCGGCGAAGAGAGGGATCGATGGAATGCCGCGAGGTTGACATTGGTCGTATATTCCAGGTGGCTAGTTTATTCCGCAGCCGTCGGGCGCACCAGCCCGACCAGCGCCTCTTCCTTAGGCCCGAAGCGCTGTTGGTTCCCTTGCATCAGCACAAGCACAAGATTGGTAGCGGATAGCGCGCTTGGTCTGTGCGCGATGACCACGACAACGCCGTTGCGGTCGCGCACACTCTGAATGGCTTTGGTCAGCGCGCCGTCGCCCGCTTCGTCGAGATTGGAGTTGGGTTCGTCCAGGACCACAAGGAAAGGATCGCCATAAAGCGCTCGCGCCAGTGCCACCCGCTGCCGCTGACCGGCGGAAAGCGCCTCGCCCGTATCGCCAAGCTGTGTCTCGTAGCCCTCGGGAAGAGACAGGATCAGGTCGTGCACGCCGGCCGCCTTGGCTGCGGCGAGCACCGTTTCGGGATTGGGATCGACTTCGAAACGGGAAATATTCTCCGCCACTGTCCCGTCGAAAAGTTCGACATTCTGCGGGAGATAGCCGATATGGCGCCCCAGCTGTTCCGGCGACCATTGATCGAGCGAAGCGCCATCAACACAAACCTTGCCACGCGCTGGCTGCCACACGCCCCCCAGAAGGCGCGCGAGAGAAGATTTTCCGGCGGCGCTGGACCCGATCACGCCAAGCGCATCCCCGGCCTTAATGGTGAAGTTAACGTCTTGCAGAATGATCCGGCGGTCACCCGGAGCCACGGCGGTGACATGCTCGACCGCAAGCGTATCTTCAGGCGGCGGCAATTGCATCGGTTCGCTGCCTGCCGGAAAGTTATCCAGCAATTCATTCAGCCGATGGCGCGCCTGACGCGCGGCGACAAAGCCCTTCCAGTTGGCGATAGCCAGCTCGACCGGCGCAAGTGCGCGCTATACGAGAATCGAACTGGCGATGATGATGCCGGGACTGGCATTCTGCAACAGCACGAGATAGGCACCGATGCCGAGCACCACCGACTGTATCAGGAGGCGCAAGGCGCGCGACAGGGTTCCTAAGCCGCCGGAGACGTCGGCGGCTTTGCGATGGCTGTGCATGAATTTCGAGTTGATCTCGGCCCAGCGCGCGCCGAGCCGTCCGCTCATGCCCATGGCGCGAACCACTTCGGGATTGCGGCGGCTCGTTTCGAGCAGACCGTGACGGGACGCGGTAAGTTCGGATGCGGCCTTGGTGTGCTGCCGTGTCATGATTTCGGCGGCCAATGTCACGAAGAACAGCAGCACGCCGCCGATCACCGCGGCAATGCCTCGCGGGACGGCTGGAAAAAATGTCTCCAGAGGTAAAAGGGAAGAAATCTGCTATGATTTTCACCGATCACAGCGAGACATCGAATAACCAGGGGAGGGAAAACATAGCAGTCGGCGCATCATGACGGTAGCGCTCCTTCTACAAGTAATCGCATAACGTGTAGCATAGTTAAATCCAAGAATAAGTGATTTCCCGGGGGGTATTTTATGTTGGATGCAAGCTGGGTATCTAGCCTCTTGCCTTTGGCATTAGCGGGCTTTGCGGTGGGCGCCCTGGTAGGCCTGACGGGGGTTGGCGGCGGCGCCCTGATGACGCCGCTCCTCATCTCGAGCTTCGGCGTACCAGCGCAGGTGGCAGTCGGCACCGACCTTCTCTATGCCGCTGTGACCAAAAGCGTCGGCGGCTGGCGGCATCACGTCGCCGATCATGTCGTCTGGCCTGTCGTGCTGAGGCTCGCCGCCGGCAGTCTCCCCGCCGCGCTTATCCTCCTCGCCATTCTGGCGCTGGTTCCGTTGAACACTGACCTGCCCCCATCGAGTGGTCCAGTTGCAATGTTAGTTTAGCGGCGTCCTGGGCGCCAGCGGGATCGTGGCCGTCGGAGCGGTTTGAGTGCGCGCAGACGGCCACGCTGCCAGGGCAGGCACGAA